>Ga0210402_10001290_pt1 | contig 25963 bp, 19 predicted proteins | sample IncBWC7MmetaG_FD_161055 | JGI IMG/M metagenome (GOLD analysis project Ga0210402, IMG submission 161055) | Forest soil microbial communities from Barre Woods Harvard Forest LTER site, Petersham, Massachusetts, United States - Inc-BW-C-7-M | ecosystem: Environmental > Terrestrial > Soil >... | reverse complement strand
CTCGGCTCGGGCCAGCAGCAGATTGGCCAGGTTGGCGCAAGCGATGATGAGCACCAGGCCAACCGCGCCCATCAGGATGGCCAGCGGCCTGGAGTATGCGGAGCCCACGGGCGATTGGCCGCGCTCAAACGGCACCGCCAGCATGTGGTCGCGCTGCCCCGGTTCTTGTAAATTCGACCCGGCTTGCGGATGGTTGCGGTGCTGGTAGAGTGCATCCAGTTCGGCGCTGGCCTGTGCCATGCTGACGCCGGGCTTCAGGCGCGCGGCGCCGCTCATCCACCAGGTGTTCGCGTCGTCCAGCAGCTTTGGCGAAAACTGGGTCATCAGCACGAAGATGTCGGGATTGTCGCCGACCTGCACGCCGTGAAACTCCGGCTCCACCACGCCAACAATGGTGTAGGGCTGGTCGTTGAGCCGGATGGCTCTGCCGAGAGCCTCGGGGTCCGCCGAGAACTTGCGGCGCCAATAGTCGTGGCTGATGACGCAAACGAAACCGGCTCCGGAAAGCCGTTCGTCGCCGGCAGTCAGCACCCTTCCGGCCGCGGCATGCACCCCGAGCGTAGGGAAATACGAACCGGATACCTCCACGCCCGTGGCGGTTTCGGTCTCACCCTGAAGGCTCACTTTCAGTGCGTCAATGGATGAGAAGCCGAAGACTCCCTGGTAGGAGGCGGTGCGGGTGGCGGTTTCGCGGAACTGCGGATAGCTGAAATAGCTGGAGGGGTCTTCGGTCTGGCGTTGTGTGGCCAGCAGCACCAGTTGCTCCGGCTTGTCCACCGGAAGTGTGCGCAGCAGCAGCGAATTGATGAGGCTGAAGACGGCGGTGTTGGCGCCGATACCAAGGGCGAAGACCAGTACCGCAACGGCCGTAAAGCCGGGGCTGCGGGCCAGCAACCGCAGCGCATAGCGGCCATCTTGCGCCAGGCGCGCCAGCCACTGCCAGCCCCAGACGTGGCGGGTGTCCTCGCGGATCAGAGCTTGGTTTCCAAAATCCCGGCCCGCCTGGTGGAGTGCCTGCTGCCGCGAGAGACCGCCGGCTTCATGCTCCTCGGCGGTTTCGTTCAGGTGCCATTCGATCTCGCGACTCAGTTCCCGTTCGCGCGCCGCACGTTGCCCGCGCCATGGCCAGAGCTTCCTGTCAGACCTCTTCCTGTCAGACCTCTTCATCTCAGACCTCCTCGGGGCGGCGCTTCATCACCTTGGCAATGGCCTGCGCCAGCCTCTCCCATTTGGATTCTTCATCCCTCAGTTGTTGGCGCCCGGCCGGCGTGAGGCGATAGTACCGCGCCTGCCGGTTCTTGTCGGGCATCGGCTCCCAGTTGGCGGAAATCCAGCGTTGTTTCAAAAGCCGGTGCAGCGCCGGGTAGAGCGAGCCGTGGTCCACTTGCAAGGCCTCATCCGACAATTGCTGGATCAGTTTTACGATGGCATGGCCGTGGGCAGGTCCCAGGAGCAAGGCCCGCAGGACCAGCATGTCCAGAGTGCCCTGCAGGAGTTCGACGCGGGTGCTCTCGGGCTTCGGCATGTGATAGTAGAGCTTCTACTATCAACCAGACGCGGCCGGGAAGCAACGGTTAGCAAACAACGGGTTAGTAGAGCACAGTTTCAGAAGTTCCCAAACGCATCCGGGAAACCGCTTGCTTACGCGCGCGGCTCCGATCAGAGCCGCGACCCTTAGGCTCCGATCAGAGCCGCGACCGTTAGGAAGCGGTTGCTTACGCGCGCGGCTCCGATCAGAGCCGCGACTTGTCGCTCGACTGTTAGGAAGCGGCTCCATCCAAATGAGGCGACTGTATTTGTGAAATCGTGTACTTAGCAAACCAGGGTCAGCGAAATTTCCGCGCTTAACCGCCCGATTTCTTCGGCCACCCGGCCGGGCATTTCCATCGGAATGTAATGCGAGCAACCCGGCAGCACCAGGTCACGGCCGTTGGCGAATTTCGACGCCAGGTCCGCCGCTGTAGGCGATGCCGCCGGATCGAACGTGCCTGGCATACGCTGGATGCCGCCGCGCATCACCACCACCGGCTGCCGGATCGCTGCAATCTCCGGATATACGTCGCACCCGGACGTCTTTGAGTTCTCATAGATGGATGCTTCCACGGCTGGCGGGCAGGCCAGCACATACTCCGAGCCCTGGGGCAGAATACCGAAATCGCAATAGTCGCGCAGGATGCCGGGCTGCCAGAGACTGAACGGATGGCGGCCGCGGAAGCGTTCGAACATTTCGTCCGCGGAGTTCCAGACCGCGCGCCGCCGCAAGGTGAAAGACGCATCGGGCCCCGGCTTGCCGTACTCTTCGCGCGGATAAATCGTGGGGTCCAGCAGCAACAGGGCGGCATAAGTTTCCGGCCGCTCGGCCGCCGCCTGGACGGTCATGTGGCCGCCCGAGGAGTGGCCGATGCCAAGCGCATGGCGCAGGTTCAGGCGGCCGGCAACGGCGGCCAGATCCTTTCCCAGATCGCGCCATAGACACGGCAGTTCGGGTTGACTGCTGTGCCCATGGCCGCGCGCATCCAGCGCAATGCAATGCCGCCCCGGAAACATGCGGATGATGCGGTCCCAGCAGCGTGCGTGGAAGCCGGTGGCGTGAGCGAAGAGAAACGGCGGGTCGTCGCCGGGCCAGTCCCACACGGCCAGTTGCTGCCCATTGGCGGAGATCAGTTGGAGTTGCGGCGCTTCCACAAGAGCATTTTCCCATGGTGGCCAAGGGGACGCGCGGCTTGTTCGAATCCTTGTGAGGCAGGTTGCTAACCTGCGGCGGATTGGTAATCCGCCTGTCGGACCTTGCGGGCGCGGCCGCCGACGCAGACGCGCTCGCTGCCGCATCGCGCAGGCGGATTACCAATCCGCCGCAGGTTAGCAACCTGCCCCACATACCAGCTTTCAAACCTTCTGCTATACTGCCTCATAAATTCAGGATGCAAAAATTTCATGCTGCCGATTCTTTTCGCCACCTATGGCGCCGTGTTTGTAGCCGAAATTGTCGGCGATAAGCTTCTCTACACCACCGGCGTACTGGCCACCCGTTATCGCACGGCCCCCATCCTGTTCGGCATGGCGTTAGCCTTCATGGCCAAGATGGCCGTGGCGGTGGCGGTCGGCAAGGCCGTTTCCACGCTCCCTCCGCTCCTGGTCGCCGCCATCACCACGGTGAACTTCTTCGCCATCGCCTTCTTCCTCTGGCGGAAACCGGAGAAGAAGGAAGAGAAGAAGGAATATCCGGCGTCGCGCGCGGTGATGGTATCCTTCGCGGCGATCTTTTTTTCCGAATGGGGCGACGTGGGGCAGATCACCGCGGCCACCATGGCGGCGCGGTTCGGCTCACCGCTGCTGGTCTGGACCGGCGCGGTTAGCGCCATGGTGACCAAGGGCGCGCTGGCAGCCTCGATTGGCGCCGGGGTACGCGGCTGGATACAGGCGCATCTTTCGCCGAAGACCATCAGATATGCGGCCGTCGGACTGCTGCTGTTCCTCGGGCTGCTTTCCGTGGTCGAGACCTTGGAAGGCCGCGATACTCCCAGCCTGCTGCTCAACTGGCTGCACTGACCGCCTCGCCCGGCGGTGGTATCGTACAAAATTGATGGACGCCCGGACCCAACGCTCGGCCGCAATCCGTTTCATTGTCTGCCTGGGCGTCGTCAGCCTGTTCGCCGACATGACCTATGAAGGCGCCCACAGCATCATCGGACCCTTTCTGCAAGGCATGGGAAGCAATGCCGCTCAGGTCGGGCTCATCGCCGGCGCGGGCGAAATGCTGGCCGCCAGTCTGCGGTTCTTCTCCGGGAGGTTTGCCGACAAGACGCGCGCCTATTGGCCCATCACGATTCTGGGCTACGGCCTCAACCTGATTGTTATTCCGGCCCTTGCCTTCGCCGGCAACTGGCAGACGGCCGCGCTGCTGGTGGTGTTGGAGCGCACCGGAAAGGCGCTGCGGGGGCCCGCCCGCGACGTTCTGCTCTCCGATGCCACCAACGTGGTGGGCCACGGATGGGGATTCGGATTGCACGCCGCGTTCGACCAGACCGGAGCCATGATTGGCCCGCTCTTGATGTGGCGCGCGGTTTCCAGATCGAATACCTTCGGACCGGCTTTTCTGTGGCTCGGAATTCCGGCATGCCTCGCCTTGACCGCCTTGCTGGCGGCGCGCGCCGCTTTCCCCGCGCAAGGCAAGCCGCCCGCGCCGAAGGCACCGCAGCCCATTCCCCGGGTGTTCTGGTATTACGTGGCCGCTGCCGCGTTGCTGGCCTGTGGATTCGTCGATTTCCCGCTGCTGGCTTTTCACTTCCGGAAAACGGCGCTCGCCGAGCCATCCACCATTCCGCTGCTGTACGCCGGCGCCATGGGGATCAACGGAATCACAGCCGTGATCTTCGGCCGGCTGTTCGACCGCTTCGGGCTCCCCGTGCTTTCGTTCGGTATTCTGATCTCGCTCGCGGCCCTGCCCCTGGGCTTCCTGGCCGGGCAGGCGGGCGCCATTGCCGCAGTTGGGTGCTGGGCCACGGGCCTGGGAGTGCAGGACGCGTCGCTGCGTTCCGGCATCGCCCAGGTGGTTTCCATGAACAAGCGCGGCAGCGCGTTCGGCGCCTTCAACGGCGTCTACGGCGTGGCCTGGTTCCTGGGCAGCGTGGTCATGGGACTGCTGTATGACCACTCCATCATGACGCTGGTGGTGTTCGGCATGGCGGCGCAGTTGGCTGCGGCCGTCATGTTCTTCTGGCTGCGCACTCCTCTGGCTGACGCCCGGGAGGCGATTCGCTAACCGGTAGACCTGGCGCCAAGGAGATTTATCGCCAAGAGCGGCGATCGCGCGGGCCAAGTCGCCCTCCCGGCCATTCTGCGATGTGGCCGAAGACACTACCAGAGAGCGTCCTCCGCGTCAAATTCGTCTCGTGTGCGGTACAATCGGCTGAACTTAAAGCGCCTGCTCCCAGTACCGGATCGGGTTCATACGAACTTCCGACCCTCTGGACAAAAGCGGGGCGAAAACACGGCTGCTGCCCGGGAATTCGGAGAAAACCAGTATGAGACCTTCGCGCGAATTCAATTACAGAAGGCGGATGAAAGCGCAAGCGATATATTTGTTCCTGGCTGTCGCCGGCTTGGGATTCGGCGCGACCCAGCCGAAACCGGCGTCCGCGCCGGTTAAGAAACCCGCGCCTCCAAGTCAGCCTCTGAGCTTTGAGGCCAACCAGGGCCAGACGGACCCAGCGGTGAAGTTTCTTTCGCGGGGCAATGGCTACGCGCTGTTCCTAACCCGGGACAGCGCCGTGTTCAAGCTCCGCTCGTTCCAGCAGAGCGAGGCTCCCGCCGTGGTGCGGATGAAACTGGCCGGAGCCAACCGTGACGCCAAGGTCTCCGGCGCTGATGCGCTCCCCGGGATTGTGAACTACTTCATGGGCAACGATCCCAGCAAATGGATTCACAGCGTCAGCACTTTTGGCAGAGTGAACTATCAACAGATCTATCCGGGTATCGATCTGGTCTATTACGGAACCGAGCGCCAGCTCGAATACGATTTTGTCGTGGCGCCGGGCGCGGATCCGAAACAGATCGGGCTCGAATTTGCGGGCGCCGGGCCGATGCTAGGCCCGGACGGAAGTTTGATGCTCACGCTCCATGGCGCTCCGCTCGCATTCCGCCAGCCGGTGGTCTATCAAACCATCGCGGGCAAGAAGAAAACGATCGCGGGCAATTACAAATTGTCCGGCGACCGTGTTCACTTTGCGCTGGGCAAGTACGACCATAACCGCGCGCTGGTGATCGATCCGGTGCTGAACTATCTGACCTACCTGGGTGGAAGTAAGACGGACGAAGTTGGTAACACTACCTATAGCCCAGGCGGGAACACGACGCAGGGTATGGTTGTCGATGCAGCGGGAAATGTGTATGTGACGGGCTACACCCAGTCCACTAACTTCCCGCTGCAAGGAGCTATCCAACCCGTCAACACCACAAACGCGCCGACGGGCTTCGTCGCCAAGTTGAATCCCGCAGGCTCGCAGTTGATCTACTCCACTTATATTGGCGGGGGTGTCTTGCTCGACAACACGATCACGGAACCCTACGCCATTGCCGTCGACGGCTCTGGCAGCGCCTACATAACCGGATATACCAGCGCGGCCCAGTTTCCGGTTACCAGGGGCGGGTACCAGACGTCTTGCGGACCCGTGGTCAATAACGCAAGCAACTGCCAAAACGCTCAGAGCGCATTCCTGACCAAACTCAGTCCGAGCGGTGGCAGCCTGGTGTATTCGACCTTCCTCGGACATGGCAACGAAGTCGCCGTTGCGATCGCGGTCGACTCTCGAGGCCAAGCCTATGTCGCGGGGAATTCGGGCGACCAATGCGACTCCACCAATCCAGTTGCCTGCTTTCCGACGACAACGACCGCGGTGCTGGCGGGATCGGCTTTCAACCATACCACCAGCCCGAACAACTTTAACCAGGGCTCTGCCTTTATCGCGGTGATCGATGCCGCCGGCGCCAACCTGCTCTACTCGAGTCTGTTCGGCGGCAACGGCTCGCCGGCAGGTAACCAACATCCCACCTTCGGCTCCGGCGTGGCAGTGGATTCGTCCGGAGACTTCTATTTGGCGGGAACCACACTAAGCAACCAGTTGCCTGTGACTCCGGGTGCGTTTCAGACTACCTATTACGGGAATCCCAATCCGGGTTTCGGGACCTCCTCTCGCGGGTTCGTGGCGAAATTCGGCCCGGTGAGCTCCGGCGCCTCGTTGCTCTATACCACTTACCTCGGCGGGTTCGACAAGACCGTGGTCAGCTATCAGGATGTCATTGCAGGGATTGCAGCCGACGCGGCCGGCAATGCGTATGTCAGCGGCAACGCCTCCTACGACTTCCCGGCTACGGCGGGGGCGAACAACTCGACTCCCTGTCCTTCAGCCGGCAGTTGCGGGAACCGGGGCTTCCTGGCCAAGCTCAATCCTGCCGGAAGCGCGATCGTCTGGGCCACCTTTGTCGGAACCGCAATCAGGCCCGACCTCAGCACCGCCAGCAATATCGGTCCCCCACGCCTTGACGCGGCGGGCAATGTTTATGTGAGCGGGGTTGCGGGTAATAACACCGAATATCCGCTGGTGAATCCGTTGCAACCCGCCAATGGCTTTAGCGGATTGTACGTGACAAAGTACGACCCCACTGGAAGCACAAATGAGTTTTCCACGGTCATCTATGACCCGACGGCTAACACTCAGATCTTCAACAGCGGCGTGGATGTGGATGCGCAAGGCAACATCTACGTGGCAGGCTACACCGCCGCGAGTAGTCTGCCGGTGACATCTGGCGCTTTCCGAACTGCCAATGCGGGGAATTTTGACGGCTTCATCGCCAAAATCAATACTTCCGGGCCCAACCCGGCCGTCAATGCCGGCGGCGTTGTCCCCATTAACAGCACCGTCTCAACCATTCAGCCGGGCGAATGGGTATCCATCTATGGCGCCAATCTCGCCAGCGGAACCGCGACCTGGACTGGCAATTTCCCCACCTCTCTCGGCGGCGCCAGCGTCACGATTGACGGCAAGGCAGCTTATCTCTGGTACGTCAGCCCCACGCAAATCAATCTGCAAGTCCCGGATGACGCGGCCACCGGAAGCGTGCCGGTAGTGGTAAGTACGGCGAGTGGCACGGCGACGGCCACCGTAACCCTCGCACGCTTCGCTCCTTCCTTCAACCTCCTCGATTCCAAACACATCGCCGGCATCATTATCCGATCCGATAGTTCCGGCGCGTATGGCGGCGGAACTTACGATATTATCGGCCCGACCGGATCGTCGCTCGGCTACCCGACGGTCGCCGCCAAAGCGGGCGACACAGTGGAACTTTTCGGCGTCGGGTTCGGACCGACCAATCCCGCCGTTCCCGCAGGTGCGGCATATGTCGGATCGGCCCCCACGACGAGTCCCGTGACTCTCAGCATCGGCAATAGAAGCTTGTCACCGTCTTTCGCCGGCGAGACGAGCTCAGGCCTCTACCAGCTTAACGTCACAATCCCGTCCGGTCTGGGATCGGGTGACGTCTCGCTGCAGGCATCCGTGGGCGGGGTGCAGTCGCCGGTTGTAACGATTTCACTGCAATAGGAGCGAAGGCAGCACCGGCTACGATGGAATTCGGCAGAAAATAAGCGTCATGGGAGGCCAGGCCATTTTCACTCCGTTGACTTTGACCTGCAAGGCAGTGCTGTTCGATATGGACGGTACGCTGGTTGATTCTACTTCTGTGGTTGAACGCGCATGGGGCTGGTGGGCGAAACGGCATGGGATTCCACTCGAGGCCGTACTCTCGTTCTCACATGGACGTCCAACGATCGCAACCATGGATCACTTCTTACCCGGGCATGACCACGCTGAGGAATTGGACGAGATGGCACGTTATGAGGAGACACATCTCGAAGGCATTCTGGCTGTACCGGGCGCATTACAAATTGTGTGTGCGCTCCATAATCATCCGTGGGCGATTGTGACTTCCGCCTGGAGGACGCTTGCGGAGGCACGCGTCGCAGCCGCCGGTTTCCCAGTTCCGAAGGTCATTGTGCCAGTCGATGAGATCCGGAATGGTAAGCCAGACCCGGAAGGCTTTTTGTGTGCCGCCGGGCGATTGGGAGTACCACCAGAGGAGTGCCTGGTTTTCGAAGACACGCGTCCTGGCATTGAGGCCGGAATAAATGCCGGCATGCAGGTGGTGGGGATTTTGACCACTATGCCTGCCAACCAATTGAGACATCGTCCGCTCATTCAAGATTTTCGGGACGTGGCGATCCGACCGCAAGGCGACGATTTAATAGTTGACCTAAGAGAAGCCTCGACCCTCGATTTTCATCATCGCGAGCAGTCGCCCAAGATTTGACCGATGGCGGGCCATGTTTCCGGATGGCGATCGTATGACGCGCCACTCGTAGGACGGTGTCTATCCCCAGAGCCCGCCACCGACCTCTCTACGGGGTCGACAGGTACGGCGCTGGGCGGACGCAGACGGCTCAGTTTTCAAGAGCCGGTTCCGTCTCAGCCGGCGCCGTCTCAGATGGCCCCGTCTCAGCCGGTCGTCTCACCCCAGGTCACGGAAGCTGAGCAGCGCGGCGGTTTCGTCTTCGAATGTGGGGACGATGGAATCGATCTTCGTCAGGGACAAAACCCGCTTCACCTGTGGTGTGGGCTGCAGCAGTTTGAGTACCCCGGCGTTGCGGACGGCGTGCGTATAACACCGCATCAGCATCCCGAGGCCGGTGCTGTCGATCCGGCTGACCTTCTGCAGATCGATGAGGACCTTGGTATCGCCCCGCGTGTCAACCATGCGCACCAGGGCACTCAGGTCCGAGGATGAGCACGTAAGTTGGGCCGAACCTGTGAAACGAATCACCGTGACATCACCAGCCAGGGCGCTCTCCAGGGCGCTCTCCATGACGTTCTCCAGGGTCCTCTCCACGGCGCTATCGACCGGCATCCCGCCCAGTTCCCGGATCAGGAGTTTCGTCGCGCGCAGCTCTTCGAAACATTCATCGCAACCAAGGTAGTGGTTCTCGAGCTGCTCGGCGGCGCTCGTACTCAGCGTCCGCGCCAGATACCGCGCGAAGGTGTGCTCGCGGGCTACGGGGTCGGTATGAAACGTTTTCTCCATGTGCCTACTGTTTAGTGGTTCGAGGCGGCCCGATATTGCACGCTCCGGGAATAAATCTGGCGAAATCTCTCCTTGGCGCGGCACAGCACGACCCGGAGATTCTCCAAGGTCAATCCGGTACGTTCCAGGATTTCTTCGGTCGACTGCTCCTCCAGATAAAACGCGCGCAACACCAGACGGTCTCGCGGCGAAAGCTGCTTCATCGCCTCGTCGAGCGCCTGGCGCAATTCGAACTGCTCAGTCTCCGGCAGCGATCTGGCGGAGGGTTCCGGAATGACCTCAGGCATCGGCGCGTCGCGATAGAGGCGCCGCCGGTATTCGGAGATGACGTTGCGGCAGATTCCATTGGCGAAGGCGGCCGCGGCTTCCTCGCTGCGCAACTTGTCCGCCCGCGTAGCCTCCAGAAATCTCCGGAGGGTTTCCTGGACCAGGTCGTCGATATCCGGGCAGGCAAAGCCTACTTCGTAACATACCCGGAAGCGCAATTTTTGTCCGAACTTCTCAATTTGCAGGTCGGCCAAGTTTGTCCCCGCGATCTTTTGTTGGAGTGTATCACGAGGAAGGCCGCATAGGCCGGCGTCCGATCCGCCCGATTTCAGCCGGGGGCTGGCCGACCGTGCCCCTCGGCGGTATGGGAATTCATCTGGTGAAGATCATCGCCGATTCCATCCGCTACCACCGGTCCGGGGGCCGTAATGTGCTATCGTTTACCTTCTCAGGGGAAATCCGGGCAAGCGGGACTTGAGAAATATCTGACGCGCCCGTGTAATAACCGGCCGTCGCGCGACACATTAAGGTTAAACGATCCTGGTTCAGGTAAATCTGGTTCGGGTCGTTAACTATGAGAAGAGAGAGGTAAACAGCAATGAACGTTCGGAAATTGCGGTTCCCCATTTTGATCGGCATTGGCGTCATCGGCGCCGGCATACTTCTGTATCAGCCGAAGTCACGAATCGACTCGCAACATACCCAGGGCGCCATCGGCCAGCGCGACGTGTATCGCGACGGGCAGGTAAGCGCGGCGGATGTGAAGGCCAACCCGGGAAGCGCTCCGGTAGCCGCCAAGGTGCTGATGGAGAGCAAAGAGTTCAAGGCTCTGGCGAAGAATGAGGCCTTTCAGGGCCTGCTGGCCAGCCAGTCGTTCCAGTCGCTCTCGCAGAACAGCAATTTCGTCAACCTGCTGCAGAACCCGTCTTTCTTCCAATTGCTGCAAAACCAGGCCTTCGTGAATTTGATGCAGGGCAACAACATCGCGGCTCTCGTACACTCCCTGCAGAGCCAGGGCATGTCGCAGAGTCTGAATTCGTCGCAGTTGAGTGCGGACCTTGTGGCTTACAACGCGCAGTCCCTGGCCGGGAACCAGGCGTTTCAGGGTCTGGTGACAAGCGCCAGCTTTCAGGCCTTGGTGTCCAACGTCGTCGCCAGTCATGCGTTGACGAACCTGTTCAACTCCCAATCCTTTGTGCAACTGGCACAGGGCTCGGCTTTCCAGAGTCTAGTGCACGAATCCAACTTCCAGAACGCCATGATGTCAGGGAATGTGGCGGCCCTCAGTTCCGGATCGGTGCATCAATAACCCGGGACCTGGAGCGATTTGAGCCCCAAAACAACTTTTCAGCCGGGAGTCCTGTCCAAGGCGGCGGGACTCCTGTTTTTTCTGCTGCCGCTGGTAGCTGCGGCTCCAGCCTCCAAGCTGTATATCCAGGCCACGGATCACATCGAACTGATGTACTATTCCCCCGCGCATGAATACCTGGTCACCCATCTGATTCGATCGTACGAAAACGCGCTCGCCTTCGAGCGCGGGCTGTTCCACTACACGCCCTCCGGGAAAGTGCGCGTGTTGCTGGAGGATTTCGGAGACTACGGCCACGGCGCCGCCGCCAGTGTGCCATCCAACTTCATCGACATCGGGCTGGCGCCCCTCAGCTACACTTACGAAACGCTCCCCGCCAATGAACGGATGACGTGGATCATGAACCACGAATCGATCCATATCGTCATGGGCGACAATGCCAACCGGACAGATCGCCGTTTTCGCGCGCTCTTCTTCGGGAAACCGGCGCCCACCGACGAAGATCCCATTTCCATGTTCTACAGTTCCCTGGCCAGCCCGCGCTTCTATTCCACGCGCTGGTTTCACGAAGGCGTTGCAGCCTTCATGGAGACGTGGATGTCCGGCGGTCTGGGCCGCGCCCTGGGTGGCTATGACGAAATGGTGTTTCGCGCCATGGTGCGCGACGACGCGTACATGTACAACGTGGTGGGCCTGGAATCGGAAGGCACGTCCATCGACTTCCAGACGGGCGCGAACTCCTACCTGTACGGCACGCGCTTCATGACCTGGCTTAGCCGTACCTACGGCCCCGAGAAACTGCTGGAATGGATCACACGAGGGGACAATACGCGCCGCTACTTCAGCGCGCGCTTCGCCCAGGTTTACGGAACGCCGCTCGACGAAGCCTGGAAACACTGGCTGAATGACGAGCGGCGCTGGCAACACGCCAACCTGGAAAAGATCCGCCAGTATCCCGTGACCGTTCCGGAGCGCCTGTCCACCAAAACGCTGGGGTCGATTTCGCGGGCGTACGCCGACTCCGCGAATGAGGTAGCCTATGTCGCCGTCCGCTATCCCGGAGAGATCGCCCACCTGGCCACGCTCCACACGCGCACCGGGCAGACCGAGCGTCTGCAGGATATCAAGGGCGCGGCGCTGTACTATGTGACCTCGCTGGCGTTCGACCCCGGCGCGCGGAAACTCTTTTACACCACCGACAACAACAATTGGCGCGACCTTCACGTCTTCGATCTGGCCACCCGCCGCGCGCGCCTGCTGATGAGAGACGCGCGCACCGGCGATCTGGCTTTCAGCAAGGCAGATGGCCTGCTGTGGGGCGTGCGCCACAATAACGGGCTATCCAGCCTGGTGAGCATCGCGGCGCCTTACACCGCGCAGAAACTGGCACATGAGTTCGAGTACGGCAGCGACATCTTCGATATCGATGTCTCTCCCGATGGCCGCTACCTGACGGGTGCGCTTTCCGATTTGAGCGGCCGCCAAAAGCTGGTGCGCTTTGAAACGGAAAAGCTGTTGCGCGGGGATGCGGCCTTTGAGGTGCTGCACGATTTCGAGTACAACACGCCGGGCAACTTCGTGTTTTCTCCGGACGGCCGCTACCTGTACGGTTCGTCGTATTTCACCGGCGTCTCGAATCTTTTCCGTTATGACATCGGCGCCCAAAAAATGGATGTGATCTCCAACGCGGAAACCGGCCTTTTCCGCCCGCTGCCATTGCCCGACGGCACCCTGATGGCGTTCGAGTATACCGCCCGCGGGTTTGTTCCCGCGCGCGTTCCCACCAGGCCGCTGGAAGACGTCACCGCGGTCCAGTATTTCGGCATGACGCTGCTGGAAAAGTTCCCGGTTCTAAAATCCTGGAAGCTGCCGCCCCCTTCGTCCGTCGATAGCGACAAGCTCATCACGCGCGCCGGAATTTACCGGCCATTAGAGAATCTGCGGCTGGTTTCCGCCTACCCCATCGTGCAGGGATACAAGGACACCGCCGCGGGAGGAATGCGCATCGAAATCGCCGACAGTCTGCGGCTGGCCGGGGTTAATCTCACGGCCGGCTACTCTCCCGATCCGGCTCTGGGCGCCGGCGAGAAGGCGCACGTTTCCTTCCAGGCGCACCTTTGGAACTGGAAGTTGAGCGGGTATTACAACAATGCCGATTTCTACGATCTCTTCGGCCCCACGAAGGTCAGCCGCAAAGGGTATGCGCTCCAGTTCGGACACTCGAAGTACCTGATCTACGATGCTCCCCGCACCCTGGAACTGACCTGGAAGGTAGCGGGATATGGCGGCCTGGACCGGCTGCCGGACTATCAAAACGTGACGGCCACCTACCGAACCCTAGCCGTGGGAGATCTCGGACTGAAGTACTCGTTTCTGGACCGTTCCCAAGGCGCCGTGGATGACGAAAAAGGCACCCAGTGGGGTGTTTTTGCGCGGCTGAACTATGCCGGTTCCACTGCCCTGCCCCGTTTCTGGGCCAACTACGACCGTGGACACTTGCTGCCGCTCCGCAATTCGTCGGTCTGGATTCGCGCCGCTGCCGGCAAGTCCTTCGGGGATCAAACCAATCCCTTCGCCAATTTCTATTTTGGAGCCTTCGGCAATAACTACGTCGACCATGGCTCCGTCAGCCGCTACCGCGACTACTACAGCTTTCCCGGCGTTGCGCTGGATCAGTTGCCGGCTACCAGCTTTGGCCGGCTGATGGGGGAATGGAATCTGCCGGCCGTTAAATTCCGGAGGGCGGGAACTACCTGGCTGTATGCAAACTGGGCGCGGTTCTCGCTCTTCTCCGCGGGCCTGGCGACTGATTTCGGCAGCGCCGCGGCCCGCAATTACTATCTGGACTTCGGGGGCCAGTTGGATTTTCGGGTGGTATTGTTTTCGTACCTGAGCACAACTTTTTCGGCTGGTTATGCCGGCGCGGCGGACCGCAATGGGCATGTGTCGGGCGGGTACGTGCTTTCCCTGAAAATCCTTTGACCTCAGGCGCCGATGCTGGTTTTCCTCTTTTGTCTGGCGCCGATCGATACTTACAAAGCTAAGGCTGCACCGCATCCCTGAAACCATGGGCATCGGCTGTGTGGCGGCCCTGCCCCGCAACTTCTTGCGAACTTCCGGCCCCACGCCAACGTATTAGCCTTTCAAGGACAGCCTTTCAAGGATACCCAAGGACACCTCTATGAGCTTGTGGCAAGACATTCGGTACGGCGAACGCATGCTGCGGAAATCGCCTGGTTTCGCGGTCACCGCGGTTCTCACCCTGGCCCTGGGTATTGGCGCGACCACGGCGGTTTTCAGCCTTTGCGACGCCATGCTGTGGAAACCGATGCCTCTGCCGCACCTGGAATCGCTGGTCATGGTGCTGCAGCGCGTACCGGAAAACGCCAACTGGTGGAACGGCGTCACGCCAGCCGACCTCAAGGACATCCGCCGCGAAAGTACGTCTTTCCAAGAGCTCGCCACCTGGGATGGGGATCTGGCCAACATCGCCGGCGCCGGCGGCGAACCCGAGCGGGTGAACCAGGCTCACACCAGCGCCAATTTCTTCGATGTCCTGCAGGTTCATGCCGTACTCGGCCGCACCTTCCAGACGGGTGAGGATCAGCCGGGCCGTGAACGGGAGGTGGTCCTCAGCGATCGCCTGTGGAAGCGCCGTTTTGCCGCGGACCCGGCCATCGCCGGGAAGACCATCATGCTCGACGACCAGAACTACGTCGTCACCGGGGTCATGCCGGCCACCTTCGATTTTCCGTTGGCCACCGAACTCTGGACACCCCACGCCCTCACCGCCGAGCAGGGTGCGTCGCGGCGTAACAGGTCGTTCGCAGCCGCCGCGCACTTAAAGCCTGGGCGGACGGTGGAACAGGCAGCCGCCGAGATCGATGGCATCGCCCGGCGCCTGGAGAATGCCTACCCCGATACCAACAAGGGCCGCCGCCTGATGGTGTGGCCGGCACATCGCTTCCTGGTGGAGTATGAAACCGAACAGTACCTGATCATGTTGCTGGGCTCGGTGGCCTTCGTGCTTCTGATCGCCTGTGTGAACGTGGCCAACCTGCAATTTGCGCGCGCCACCGGACGCCTGCGCGAGGTGGCTGTGCGGACGGCGCTGGGCGCTTCCCGCTGGCGGGTGGTGGCGCAACTGCTCACCGAAAGTATTCTGCTCTCCGTGGCCGGCGCTGCCCTGGGATTGCTGATCGCCAGATGGGGGATGAGCCTGATGAAGGCCGGGATGCCGCCGGAGATCGCCCGCTACATTATGGGCTGGCAGGATATCCAGCTTGACACGCGCGTGCTTGGCTTCACGCTGGCGGCGGCCGTGCTGAGCGGCATCCTGGCCGGCCTGGCGCCGGCCTGGCAATGCTCGCGGCCAAACCTGTCCGATGCATTGAAGGAAGGCGGCCGCGGCGGCTCTACAGGAAGCGCGCGTCACCGCCTGCGCAATACCCTGGTGGCAGCCGAGATCGCGCTCGCCGTGGTGCTGCTGGTTGGGGCCGGGCTGATGGTCCGCGGGTTTCGTGCCCTGAACGAATCGGGCGCGCGTCTCCATCCCGAAACCATCCTCACGCTGCGGCTTACCTTGACCGACAACAAGTATCACGAGCCCTTCCAGCGCGTGGCTTATTACCGCGACGTGTTGGAGCGCATTTGCGCCGTTCCGGGCGTGCGTTCCGCCGCGGCAGTGTCGTCCCTGCCCTATGCCGACCATTCCAGCAGCCGCTACTTCACCATCGAGGGCCGGCCCGTGGAACCGGATAAGCTGCCGGAAGGCATGTTCCAGTTAGCCACCGCCGATTACTTCGACACCATGCATATCGCTTTACGCGCCGGCCGGCTGCTGAACGAAGACGATGGCCCCGATACCCCCAAAGTGGCCGCCATCAGCCAGCGCATGGCGGAGCACTGGTGGAAGAACCAGTCGCCGCTGGGCCAGCACATCAGGTTGGGCGCCGCCGATTCCAAGAACCCGTGGCTGACCATTGTGGGCGTGGTGGCCGACACCGTGCATAACCCTTACGATCGTGAACCGCGCCGGGTATTGTACGTACCCTTCCAGCAGGCGCCGGCGTTGTGGATGGATATGGGCATCCGCACGGCGGCCGATCCGTTGGCGGTTGCCCCGGCCGTGATGGCGGCCATCCGCTCGGTGGATCGCGAGCAGCCCATCACCGACATGCGGACCATGGAGCGGACCATCCACAACCGCGCCATCGGGCTGAACTATATGGCGGTGCTGATGGGCATTTTCGGCGTGCTGGCGCTGGTCCTCTCGGGCATCGGCGTCTACGGCGTGATGGCCTACATAGTGTCGGAGCAGACCCACGAGATCGGCATCCGCATGGCGCTGGGTGCGGAGCGGCAAAGCGTGCTCGGCATGATTTTCCGCAAGGGCATGATCACGATCGCCGCCGGACTGGTGGTTGGGCTGCCCGTCGCCTGGGCCTTCGCACGCCTGATGGCATCGCTGATCTACGGCGTCAACGCCAACGATGCGGTGAGCTTCACGGCGGTCCCGCTGGCGCTGATCGTGGCGGCGGCGCTGGCCATCTACATCCCGGCGCGGCGGGCCACGAAGATCGACCCGATTATCGCGCTGCGCTACGAATAGCGCGGGTGTAGATTGGCCCCATGCGCACCGCATATGGATACTCGCTAGTACGCCGTTTCAGAAGTTCGCCAACGTATCGGGAAACCGCTTGCTAACGCGCGCGGCTCCGATTAACGCGCGCGGCTCCGATCAGAGCCGCGACGGTCACGGAGCGGCTGTCTCGAAATACGAGACCGTATTATTGAAACGGTGTACTTAGGGAGTTGAAGGTCAGGTCGGCTAAAGAAGCTCGAGCACGGCAGTGGATTCAGCCGGCCAGGCGTCGGTTTGCCGTCCATCCCGCCGAACTGGTAACAAATATTCGTCTACACTTCGCGACTATGCAGGAGCAAATCGCTGATCAGTCGGACCGAAGCGCGCTCATCGGATCGATGTGTGTGGCGCGGCAGGCAGGCACATAGGCCGCATGCGCCGCCGCAGCCGGCAGAACGGAGCACGACAGCAGAATGGTCACGCCTGCAAACGTTGCGCCAGTTCCTGGTAGTAGGCGACCCGGTCCGGCATGGGATGGGTGAGCCAACGCCGATGACGTGATGGGCGCACCGCGTCCGGCGTATTTTGCCCGCCGGTTAGGCTTCGGGAAAACGCCCGGAGCTTGATGGGGCGGTTCGCCGGAGCTAATCATGACAAAGGCCTAACACAATGGCTCAGGTTACAGAAGCTATCTACACCCATGGTGTTCTCAAACCCGAAAAGGAACTGGCGTTGCGCGAGGCCCAGCGTGTGCGCCTGATCGTCGAGCCACTCGACGATGACATCGACCGTGGAGACCGGACCGCAGCCCTGCAGCGGCTTCGGGCGGGAATTGAGGGAATGAAGTTCTTCTCCAGTGAACCTTTGCCCTCTCGGGACGAACTTAACGATCGCCCTTGATACAAACGATGATACAAACGATACCAACGTTCTAATTTACGCATGCGACAAAGCCGACTGGAGCGCCCCAGCCTTAAATTAAAAACAGACCGGCCTGTGCTGCTCAGAAAGGTTGATGGCCATCCCGCAGGAATCCCGCATCCACATACCGCACAACGCCACTGCGCGGAACTGCCGAACCGCAGATTCCGTCCGGATGGCCGCCCACTCGGAAAGAGGTGATTTTCCGGGGGTGCCAGCGTTCACCTGATCCGCATGGCGTTGGCGTCGCCTCATTGTGGAAGTGCCGTCCTCGCCCGCGCCGGATTCCTGTCGCCACCAGCCCATCCGTCCAACAACCAGATCCCTCCCGAAACGCCGGTAACGAAAGGGGGCTCCCCATGAAGGTCGCGAAAGCATCTCGGCGTCTTTCGCTGGTATTATCAAAATCGAAGGCGAAACTCTATGCGCTATACGGTCATCCTTGAACAGGAAGCAGACGGCGGATACGTTGCCACCGTGCCGGCACTGCCCGGCTGTGTATCCCAAGGCGACACTCGTGATGAGGTCATGAGGAACATCCGCGAAGCGGCAGATCTCTACATCGAAGACTGTATCGCCGCTGGTGACCCGGTCCCGACTGAAGCGGGAAGAGAATACTTTGATCTCACCACCGGCACCCACAAGTGAAGCTCCCGACGGATCTTTCCGGCCAAGAGCTGAAGAAGGTGCTTTTGCAGGTGGGACAAGGGACAGCACTGGGACAACATTCATAGCGGTCGAACATGCCTTCCGTTTGTGTGCCACACTGAGCATAGTATGTTAAACTTGCAAGCCGGGTAGCGCGTCAATTTCCCATAACGTACTGACGTCAGTGTATGGACTACCCGACCCGAAGGTAATCACGGAGAGACGCGCATGCCTTGGTCGGAAAGCGATGAATTGCGCGCCGTTCGCGGGCGCAGCGTCCTCTTCACGAAGTACGTTTTCTGGGCGTTGTCTTGCGCATTTGTCCTGTTGATCGGAAACGCCTACTTCTCCCTTGTGCAGCGCTGGCTGGTGCTGCTCGAAACAGCCCGTCAGCTCCTCGGCATCCCTCATGCACCTTTAGGACCGGACTGGTTGCTCTGCACGGGCTTCGGTATTGCTATCGCATTGCCGGTAGCCATCATCGGAATCTTATACTGGCGGTACCGGAAACACTGGGAGAACCGATTGCGCGACATTTGGCAGACCGGCATTCCCGCCCACGCTAAGCTTCATCGGCTCCGTTCCGCAGCAGGCGAAGGCGAACTCCAGCGGCGGGTCGAATACTTGGGTGCCTTGCGCGGAACGCCAGGGTGGGCGGCTGCGGCCATGCCAGATTCGGGCGGGAGTGCCGAAACTTACAAGCTGGCAGCGGAAGCCGTGCTCCGTGAGTTGGAGAAAGACATTAGCCAGAGGGCGATCACATTAGGGCTGGTGGTGGGTGTTAGCCGGAACCGCGTCGTCGATCTCTTCATGATCGCGGCAGCCGCGCTAGAACTCCAACTGCAGATCCTGACACGCTTGGGTAAACGGCCTTCGTGGGCAACGTGGCGGCAGATGCTGACACGGACTGCTTCGAGCCTGTTCGCGAACTCCTATCTGAATGCTGACGAATCGCTGGGGCTCAGAATTGCCATCAAGAAGATGGGGATGGGGCTGGAAGTTGCATCTGATTTGATCGATCACGCCGCGACGTCGATTGGCGATCATCTGGAGAATGTGCTCGGCCAGCATGACCATCCACTCAGCGATTCGGACGATGTAGATTTTGACGACCTTGACCACCTCTCTCCAGAGATCCTAGGGATCATGCGTCCGGTCTTCGAATTACTGCGACAGGGAACTGGCGTGTTGGTCGGTGTCGGTACTTTTGGAATCCGCCAACTTGGCGTATTCATTGACAAAACGGGAGACGAGCTCTTTGAGGGTGCGGTCGCCGGAGGAGTGCTCTACTATCACGGCATTGCTGTGGCGGCAGACTGTCTCGCTCTTGACCGCGTCCATCGTGAATCGGCTAACATGAACCGGACATTGGGTCAGTGCATGGCGGTTTCATCTGCCGCCGCGGGAGTGGTTCTGCTCGAAGGCGCTCGCACCTTAAGAAAGGCCCTGAGGGAGAAGCGGCGACGCGCTCTTACTTTAGCGAGGGATGAAATCGGAAAGCGGGCATCAAGCGTCGCACGGTCGGTTGAGCGAGCGGCCGAGAAAAGTGGCGAACTGCTGCAGACTGCGGTTAGAGACACGGGGGCGGCGATCTCTACGGCATCGGAACACGCGAAGAACTTATCCGGAGACATTTGGGATGGCGCTAAGACGACAGCCGAAAAGGCTTCGAATCTTACGTCTCAAACAGCTTCGACAGTCAGGGATTCCGTTACCGGGGCGGCGGGGGCCGTCGGTAACGCTTCGCAAAAACTGTGGCAACGTACGAAGAAGAAGCGCACATAAGTTCACCGGCCAACCGAGAAACTTCGGGGCTTCCAATCTGTCTTTCTAGCGCGCCGATTGGGATCTTGTGCTCGAATCTCATCGTTGCATCCCTTGTTTTCCTGCTTGGTGGGCGGGTGAACAAGGGAAAACGAGAGAGGACAAACACTCCCAGTCGATTCCTCCCGCGAAACGCCGTTCACGAAAATGAGCCAGCTGAACCCTTTGGTCGGTTCGCCGCCTTGTTGCAGAAAGTGACCGTCGCGGGAGCCCTTGTCGGAGTCCCACCATGTAGTCGCCCGGTCCCTGCGCCAGCGTGCGCGCGGTGGCGAGCCGAACTCGCTGTGGAATCCGATTCTCCGCTCCGCCCTAAACCCCCGCACGCCGCTTGGCCCCCGCCCCCGCCGAGGGCTACCATACCTGAATGGCCACTGACCGTCCGAAACTGCGCAGCCAGGGCTGGTTCGCGCAACCCACCTATGAGAGCCTGACCCATCGCGCCGCCATCCGCGCCGAAGGCTTCACGCCGGAAGTCTTTCAAAACCGGCCCGTCATCGGGATCTGCAATTCCTGGAGCGAGCTGAACCATTGCAATCTGCATCTGCGCACCGTGGCCGAGGCGGTGAAGCGCGGGGTGTGGGCGGCGGGCGGTTTCCCGCTGGAGTTCCCCACCATTTCGCTGGGTGAGATCTACATGAAGCCCACCACCATGCTCTACCGCAACCTGATGGCGATGGATGTGGAGGAGTCCATCCGCGCCAATCCGCTGGACGGCGTCGTGCTCCTTTGCGGCTGCGACAAGACCACGCCCGCGCAGATCATGGGCGCGGCCAGCGCCGATCTGCCCGCCATCATGGTGACCGGCGGGCCGCAGTTGAACGGGCGCTGGGGCGATAAGGAAATCGGCGCCGGCACCGACGGGCGCAAGCTCTACGACCTGTACCGCACCGGCCGCATCGATGACGAACAACTGTGCGAGATCGAAGGCGGCATCTACCGCAGCGCCGGCCACTGCAACGTGATGGGCACCGCGTCCACCATGACCAGCCTGGCCGAAGCGCTGGGCATGACGCTGCCCGGGTGCGCCAGCATTCCCGCGCCCGATTCGCGCCGCCAGGCCATGGCCGAACAGAGCGGACGCCGCATTGTGGAAGCCGTTTGGGAAGACCTGCGGCCGTCGCGCATCCTGACCCGCGCGGCCCTGGAAAACGCCATCACCGTGGATATGGCGCTGGGCGGTTCCACCAACGCCGTGGTACACCTCATCGCCATTGCCGGGCGTTTGGGAATCGATTTGAAGCTGGCCGAGTTCGACGTCATCTCCCGTCGCACGCCGTTCCTGGCCAACGTGAAACCCTCCGGCCAGTACCTCATGGAGGATTTCTTTTATGCCGGCGGTTTGCCCGCGCTGATGAAAGAGATTCTGCCCCTGCTCCACGGCGGCGCCCTCACCATCACCGGCAAGACTGTCGCCGAAAACGTGACCACCGCCGTGTGCCACAACCGCGAGGTGATCCGCGCCGCATCCCACCCGCTGCACCCGGAAGGCGGCACCGTGGTGCTGCACGGCAACCTGGCGCCCCATGGCGCCGTGCTCAAGCAGACCGCCGCTTCGGCCCACCTGCTGCAACACCGCGGCAAGGCATACGTTTTCGAAGACTACCAGCAGATGCGCGCGCAGATCGATTCGGACGATTTGCCGGTGGAGGCTGGCACCGTGCTGGTGATGAAGAACTGCGGTCCCAAAGGCGCCCCGGGCTTCCCGGAATGGGGGCACATTCCGATGCCGCGGGTGCTGCTGAACCGCGGCGTGGCCGACATGGTGCGGATCAGCGACGCGCGCATGAGCGGCACCAGCTTTGGCACCGTGGTGCTGCACATGGCGCCGGAATCGGCGATTGGCGGCCCGCTGGCCGTCGTCGAAACCGGCGATGAGATTTCGCTCGATGTGGCCGCCCGGCGCGTCGAACTGTGCGTGCCCGCGGGCGAGATGGAACGCCGCCTGGCCGCTTTCCGGCCGGCGCCCCCAAAGTATCAGCGCGGCTACGGCAAATTGTTCCTGGACCACATCATGCAAGCCGACCAGGGCTGCGATTTCGATTTCCTGCGCGCCGTGGGAACCCCCGCCGTAGACCCCGCCGCGGTTGGAACCCCCAAATGAATAGGCGCGCCCTGGTCACCGTCTGCAGCGCCGGCTTCGCTTTTTCAGCCAACTACACCAACCACGCGCCCATGGTCCCGGCGCTGCGGGCGGAGTTCGGCTTCAACCAGGCCAGCGCGGGGCTGCTGACCACGGGCATCTTCCTGACCCACGCGCTGATGCAGGTGCCCAGCGGACGCGTGGCGGACCGGCTGGGCCCAGTCCGCGTCCTGCCCGCGGCCCTGGCGTGGGTGGCCTTGGGCAGCTTCGCCATCGCGTTCGCCGGCGCGTACTGGCAGCTTCTGTTCTGGAAAACGTTAACCGGCATTGGAACCGGCGCCTGTTTCACGGCGGGCGCGCGCTACATCGTGTCCGTGTTCGAGGGCCGCGACCTGCATGTCGCGCAGGGCTGCTTCGGAGGGTCGATCGTGCTGGGGTCCGGTTTCGTCATCTTCGCGATTCCCCAGTTGACCGGCGCCTTCGGCTGGCGTGGCGCGTTCCTCGGGTCCACGGCCGTTGCGGTAGTAGCCATTACCCTCTGGGTGGCGTTTGCACCCCGGCCCAATCATTTCGTGAAACACTCCGGCAGTCTCGCGGACGTAGCCCGCAGCCGCGAATTGTGGCGGTTGGGCGTGGTGCAGATGGCATCCTTCGGCCTGGTGATCGTGGTGGGAACCTGGATCACCACGCTTCTCAAGAGCGGCTTTCAGATACCTATCCAGCGCGCCGGATTGATGGGTTCCCTGGTGCTTCTGCTAGGCATGGCGACCCGTCCGCTGGGCGGCTGGCTGGCCCACCGGATGCCGGTAACCAGGCTTCTGCGATCGGCGCTGTTGCTGAATGCGGCGGCTTGTGCCGCGTTGGCGTGGGGGCAGTGGCTGTGGCTGACGTGGGTGGCGATCGTGGCCCTGGGCGCAGGTTGCGGCCTGCCCTATGCCGCCGTCTTCGGCCGGGCGGCAGCCCAGTTTCCCGGACGCGCCGGCGCCGCCATGGGGCTGGTCAACATGGTGGGGATTCTGATGATTCTGTTGGGGGCTCCAGCCGTCGGATATCTGGCCGACTGGACCGGGCAATTCCGGATCAGTTTCCTGCTGCTCGGCGGCTTTTCCCTGGTGGCGGCGCTGACGGCCGCGGGTTCGCCCGCGGGTTCAGTAGATGCTCGCCCGGGCTCTGGGTGAGTCCGGCGATATGGTACACTCCACGCAAATGGAAACTGATCGCGCTGCCGGCGGTGTGGTGAGACCGAGTTGGGACGAGTATTTCATGCACCTGACGGAAGAAGTCGGGAGCCGTGCTACCTGCGATCGCGGCCGCAGCGGCTGCGTCGTCGTGCTGGATAAGCGGATCATCGCTACCGGATATGTTGGCTCGCCGCCCGGCCTGCCGCACTGCGATGACGTTGGCCATCTCTTCAAGAAAGTGATTGACGACGACGGCACCAGCCGCCAGCACTGCGTAAGAACCATTCACGCGGAACAAAACGCCCTTTGCCAGGCTGCGAAGTACGGCCTCAGCCTGCGCGGTGCCACACTCTACTGCAAGATGGAGCCATGCAGGGTCTGTGCCATGCTGATCATCAGCGTGGGAATTGTTCGTGTGGTGGCTCTTCGCCGCTATCACGCCGCCCAGGAAACGCGCGAGATGTTCCAGGCTGCCGGCGTGGAGTTGGCGGTCTTGGAGGACCGCATTGAAACCTACGCCGGTCAAGTCGCCACGGAAAAGGCGACATGAACGATGCCGCTCGGCTTCCGATATCGACCCCGGCTAGGACTAGGAGATAACTGGCTCTACCAGAAGACCGTGGAGGCGCCGGAAGCCCAGCAGTTGCAGACCAAGGTGCTCGGGAGCGCGAGCGAGCCATCGAATCGGCGCGGCAGGTGATTCTGCGGCTGCTGGGCGAGGCGTCCACGCTCAAGAACCAATTGGCGCAGATTGACGAGTACCTGGCGGAATCGACCGCGAAATGGCGCGGTCCACGCGCGAGGATCATTTTGGGTTGATTGTCATCGTTCTTCGGTACGGGCGAGGCCCTCCAGTTACTCTTTCAAGAACACCAAAATTGATACGATGTGTATATACGTCAATCGTGTTGTACAAGTCAGACGCTCCCTTTACAGAACCAAACCGGTCCAGCCATGATTGCACCGTTGGAGCTTCCACACGGTTTACAAAGTCAGCATGACAGCTATGGCCTTCATCAGGAAACAACTCTCGCGCCACTAGGTATAAACCGCCAGACACTTCGCGGCCTTCTGGTCCTTCAAGAATATCAATCCGGGCGTCGCACTTGACTGACTTAACCCATGAGTTTCCAAACACCATCTTTACGCGAATGTTGTGATCTGTGCTGCTTCCGCGGTTGTCAAAAGCAACGGTCACACCTTTCACAACAGTGCTGTGTGCAGAATCATCATCGCACGTAGGGGGCATTAACTGTTCGGAAATCCATGTCGTATGTTTATCTAAAGGAATTGGCATAATGGTCATGAGCTCACATGGATGTTCTCCTGGATTGAGAAATACTTCTGACTTCGATTCTGAATCCTTATTCAGCGGTACGGTAACGCTCCGACTATCCATTTCACGCTGCGCTTTCGTGTGATCGATCCACCAATATGACAGACTGAACACCACGGCTGCGCTCATAATGACGAGCCCACTAGCGATTCGGCGCTGAAGTGTCCCAACATCACCCTTTGCGTCCTCCCAGCGCATGATCTTAGAAGCTCCATATACAATGGATGCGACGTAGAAGCCAGCAGCGATATAGTATTGCCTTTCATACATTGCAGTCACTCCGATGGCGTATAGCGCAGGCGCAATAGTAACCACGACTCCGTCACGCCAACAATTCTGCCTAAGCCAGTTGGCAGCAAGTATCATTCCTCCGAGAACAACCGCTTTGATAGCTGCGGATGTCTGTCTCCCTGCACCTGCCATTTCATCAATCGCGTGCTGAGACCGGGTCTTATTCCAACCCTTATATCGCATCCCTATCACGCTAGCACATGCGAAAGCGGCTTCGCCGCCAGGGACAAGATAAATCGTTGGCCCTTGCTCTTGAGAGAGAACGCAGCCAAGACTGGCTCCGCTACCGATTACAGGATGGCACGCGAGCTTGTGGGAAACACCCTGCGGCGGACGGCGGAGTCGGGCCAAGCATTTGATAAATTGGGTGAGTTAGCGGGAAAAAATATTTTAAAAAAACTTGTGATCGCGAATTTGCACCCGGTCTGTCCGAAACGCCGATGTAGGCGTGCCCTCAAGATTTGTGGGTGAAATCACGCGGCGACAGCAGCCTGCGCTGATCGGCGCCCCCAGAAATTCCCCGCAGTCTTTTGGACATCAACCCCCGGTAGCAATCTGCCCCGCGCCGTCCTATACTGTTATCTGATGGCGCGAGCTCCGCGCGCCCACCGGCCCTTGCTCTGCCTGCCTTCGGAGAACCTCATGAGCGACACCCTGCAGACCGTTTCCGGCGGTCGCCTGCTGCGGCTGGCGTTGAACCGTCCGGACAAACGCAATGCGCTCAACCTGGAACTTTGCCGTACCCTGGTGGAAGCTCTGGAAGCCGCCGACCGGGACCCCGGAGTGGGCGCCATCCTGCTCACGGGGAACGGAAAATCCTTCTGCGCGGGCATGGACCTTCACGAAATCGCCGATGCCGACAGCGATTCCGGCACTGGGGCCATCAGCC
>Ga0210402_10001289_pt1 | contig 25983 bp, 30 predicted proteins | sample IncBWC7MmetaG_FD_161055 | JGI IMG/M metagenome (GOLD analysis project Ga0210402, IMG submission 161055) | Forest soil microbial communities from Barre Woods Harvard Forest LTER site, Petersham, Massachusetts, United States - Inc-BW-C-7-M | ecosystem: Environmental > Terrestrial > Soil >... | reverse complement strand
AGGGCTCAGAGGAGGGCGCGGAGATTCGAATGGAGAGGGTTTATGAAATGGTGAAGCAGTAAGCCGAGACATGACACGAGGTAAACGAAATGAAAGTTTTTAGAAACCGTCTAGCAGTTATAATCAAGATTTAGCGTGAGGTGGAAGGAAAGGAAGAGAATGCTGAAATGGAGTGGACTCGGAGTAGTAAGACGTCGGAGGGATGATTGCATCAGTAAAGCTGAAACACACCTGGAGCCTGAGCGTAAGTGAATGAACTTCCACCAAAAATGAAGGTGTAGGGAAGAATGAGAACAAAGACAGAGGCCCCGCTGTCTACAATTTCACGGTTCAAGCACGGGTCGTGAATACCGCCCCAAGAGAATGATAAAGTGTCGCAAAGAGTAGCTGGAGAACCGTTGGCGGTGACAGATCGGGTAACCGAAACTGGTCGGAGTTGAATTTTTGCCAAGCCGGTATGTCACACACACTTAGTCACACAGTGTTACACTCACGTGGTTCAAGCACGTGCAAGGAGTCTGACAGTCTTGAGTCACTCTTATTCCAGTCTCGCCTAGACTGTAAGCCAACACTGGCATGGAAAGCAAACTAGCTCAGTTTTCGGCCCTCAGCCAAAAGGATAAAGGGCCCGCATTTATCTCTCTTCTACCAGAAATTATTGCGCGACCAAATCAATCCACCGTCGCAACTGATTTGCGCATCCTGGTCAACACAGTAGTCAATCAGGACAATGTAGGTCTCGTAGTTGGAAGGCAAGTCTTGTCAGAGCTCGTCAAGATTCTTGGTGAAGGCGCCATCAAGGATGTTGAATTGCGCAAGCGCGTAGTCGAGGACACGCTCGCCACTGTGCAACCACGGATCGTCAGTTATGAGGAACAGGCAAGTCTTCAAGTCTCATCAACTGACAGTATGATTGAAGGTTGTCTGCAGGTAAATTCATTGCGCTTCCAACTCGCTGATTTGCTTGAGCAAGAGGAGGAATGGAGCGATGCTGCTCGAGTTCTGATGGGCATTTCTCTGGACTCAGGACAACGGTAGGTAGTGGTTCGATAACCTGCACACACTGTAGTTAATCATTATGGATCATCAGCGCGATGGCAGACGGCGATAAATTGCGTGTTTATGTTCGCGTTGTCCGATTGCTATTGGAAGATGAAGATTCTGTACAAGCCGAAACATATTACAATCGTGCTGCGCTGCTTGTGCACTCGGCCAGTGATAGAGAAACTCTTCTTCAATTCAAACTTTGTCAAGCTCGGATTAGCGATTATGGGCGCAAATTCCTCGAGGCTGCCAGTCGATATCATGAGTTGAGCTATGTTGGAGAAATCGATGAAGAGGAGCGACGGCACATGCTGTGAGCATCATTCGACCGTTTGCTTGCCGACATGACTATTGACATGAAATAACAGCTTAGCTGCAGTGACTTGCGCAGTTCTTGCTCCAGCAGGACCTAATCGATCTCGCGTTTTAGCCTCACTCTACCGCGATGAGCGAACCATAGAGCTGCCTACGTATAACATACTCTCAAAGATGTTTCTCGATCACATCCTGCGTTCTGCTGAGGTCAAAGATTTCGAGGGGACACTCAAACCACATCAACTCGCGAAGATAGCTATGTCTTCCAATGATCGACTTGCATCATCGGGACAAGACGATGGGCCAAACACTTCCAACGAGCCCGCTGCAAGTACACGGACGGGGCCTTCGACCGTTCTTGACCGCGCCGTCATGGAACATAACTTACTTGCAAGCTCGAAAATATACAACAACATCACGTTCCGAGGTCTCGGGGCTCTCCTAGACTTGACTCCTGGTGCTGCGGAGACAATGGCGCGCAAGATGATCGAACAAGGGCGGCTCCGTGGTTCCATCGATCAAGTTGATAAGCTTATATGGTTTGAAGGAGGAAGAGAGGAAGATGATGCCCAAGGTAAGGCGGGAGGATTAGGGGATGTAGAGGAGGCGGAGGATACAGGAGCCCCATTCACAAAACGCTGGGATATGCAAATTCGGCTAACAGCAGCTAATGTCAGTGATTCGAACAGATCGTCACTGAAGAAACTGAAATTTCTTTTTCTCGTAGGTCGAGTCCATTGTTCAGCACTTGACTGAGAAAGGGCTCGTGAAATTCGCGTCGATGGCAGTATAGGTTCATAATTAAATTAATGGGAGAAAGTCCAGCAGTGATATAACCATCCATAATTTTACACGCTCGTGAATCGATAAAGTCATTGCATCGAAGTCTCAGTCTTTCTCCGCTTCTTGGCTCTTTCTCGTTTTGTTTCCAATTCGTGCCATTCACCTTCCAGAGTAGCCAACCTATGTCTCGTCATTAGCGTCATTGAGCAAATATACGTGAATTCAAAGTGTATACAAACCCTACTGGTGGGGTTGCTCGAGGTTCTTCTTGTGTAAAATAAGGAGCATCCATCGCTTGAAGAGCGTTAGCACGCTGCGATGGATCATAGGCGAGCAATCTTTCAGCAAGGTCAAGTGCCGCAGGTGACATCCATCTATGACCGTGAAGCATCAATAAACATATTCATCCGAAATTATGCAATCTCACTTTTGGAACAACACCCGGAATTGGTTAGGAACGACATCCCTGGGTTTTACAAGCTCATACCAGGGTAGGTCCATAACACCAGACCACCGCTCCTGTGTTGGGGTGCCGATGATTTTGTAAATAACATCGAGTTGGTGGATCTCGTCGTTGCCTTGAAATACGGGCTTCTTTGTGAAGAGTTCCAACATGATGCATCTGCAGAATGCCAACTCGGTGAGTTGTAGAACGAACAGAGCGGAGAGAGCATGTACCCTGCACTCCACATGTCCACCTCAGGGCCGTAAACTGTCGCTCCAAATAAGAGCTCTGGTGGCCGATACCAGAGCGTGATAACTCGATTTGTGTAGTCGGTACGTCGGCGTTTCTGATAAAATCGAGCTAGACCGAAATCCGCAAGTTTCAGCTCCCCACGGTTATTGATCAAGATATTTGACCCTTTGATATCACGGTGGATGACGCCTTTATGATGAAGGTAAGCCAAGCCAGCAAGCATTTGATGACATAGCGACTTGAGGTGAGCATCCGCGAAACGGAACTGTGTTTGGGATAGGACTCCCGTCAAGTCATGGTCCATATACTCAAATACCATGTATACAGATCCTGTAGACAAGTTGGTCAGATTAGGCATTCATCGAGGTTACCAAGCTCACCATTTGAAACCATCATTTCATATAAGCGAACCACATTTTCATGCCGCAAGGATTGAAGAAGTTTGATCTCCCTCATTGCTGTTACAGGGAATCCATCGCGCTCTGACTCCATACGAATCCGTTTCAACGCAACGTGCACCTTCGTGACCATATTGCGCGCCTTGTAAACCTTGCCAAATGTACCTTCACCAACCTGACTGACGATAGCATAAAGTTCGCCACGTGAACCCATCGAAGGGGTAGAAGCTCCTGTAGCGTCGTTGCCGTCTCGATCAGACCTATGATGAGTTTGTGGTGGCGGTGACATTACTCCGTTATTCTCTAGTTCATCGTTTCTCGACTCTGTTAGCGGTGCTGGATCCGTAAGAGATGAGCGACGGGACTGATCGGGAGGGGAAGATGGAATATGATAGCGGGGGTCGTGCAAGTCGTGACGTCCGACAGGGTCTTCATCTACCCTCTGAACCCTCCCATATGATTCGTTATTGTGGTGCTCCTCGTCCTCCGTCGCACTGCGGTTGGCGATTTTCATAGCAGATGTCTGCGGTTCGTGAGATAATTCTTGCGAGCGGGGACCTACTGACGTCGTGGACTGCGACTGGACGGCAGTGGGAACATCAGTGTCGTCGTCGTCACCCGGAAAAAATCTCCTGAGTAAGGAGCTTGTCTGACCAATCGGTTTAAACCCGGCATGCTTGATTGGAGCGATGCGGTTCGTTGTTGAGGCCCGAGGGTCCGCCTTGGGCTCGGGGTCTGCAACAATCGAATACGGGGTATCCGAAGCGTGATGTATAGGGCGTGAGCTATGAGCTCCAGGAATAATTGTGGGAGGTGGCATTTCGTCGGTACTCGAACTTTGCGCAGGAGGAGCAACTCTGCGTGACGCAGAAAGATCTGTCCGCTAATAGAAACAAATGTTATCAAGAGGACTCAAAGATTATGAAGTTTCACACACGGTACTACGTTTGCCATTCGACTGGTTTTTGCCATTCCTATGTGATCCAGAGTCTCGAGGCGCAATCCTTGAACCCCGGGCTAAAGCAGTTGGTGAAATGGTGACGACAGTAGTAGCAGGCGGGAGGCGGTGAACGGCCCGCGGGCGGCCTGTAGGGCTCCTACTCGAGCTCCTACTAGTGCTCATACTGGAGGCCGAAGATAAACTCCTCCTCCGAGCCCCCCGGCTATCACGACGGCGATGGGAAGACGGGGACTTGGAGTACGCTCTGTCTGGTTGGGGATTCCAAACTTTACGTCCTCTGTCACTGGGCGTGCGACTACGGGGAGCGGCAGGACTTGAATCTCGACGCCGACGCTTCGAGGCGGGTGTCACAGATCTTGACCTGGAGCGGCCTCGGGAAGAGCGGCGTGAGTAATAGGATTCAGCTGGGGAACGTGATCGAGACCGAGAAGACGACCGAGGATGTTTCCGCCTCGCCGGCATTTTGGTAGTTTTGTCTGGAGAACCGTGAGAGTCCCTCTTGGGCCAGCTGCAGGAACATAATAAGGAATTGAAACATAAATAAAGTTTTCGATTCGCACTTGTTGAGGTTTCCGTCGTCACTTCGCCAGTCACGCTTTTGCTGATTATGACTATGGTTTTTCTTTCCGCCTTTCGAATTCTTGTTCGAACGACCGTTGCGATGGCCATTCTGATGGCGATGACTTTGTGCGTCGCTGCGACCTGAAGGCTGCCATGATGGGGCTGGTTCCCACGAGCGATCATCCACGGCTACTTGTTTTTTTTCTGAGGGAGGATTATTCCATCGGTTTTGTTCAGTCCGTCCCGTCTCTCGATTTTCCCGGCGACGTGAGTCCCAACCCGAGTCGCTTTGCCATTTCTGGCCACCCTTATCGCGTCGTTCATCCCGATGCCAACTCGATACATCTCGGTCGATATGCCTGTCATCCAGGGGCGCCCTGCTAAGACCGCGGTCCTCAAGAGGGTGGCTCCGGCTGTCATCTGTTGACCAATGATCATATGTGTTGGTCCTATTGTCGTACGAAGGGGGAGCGGTAGCGTGCCAAGAGGATGACTCAGGGTAAGACGACGAGGAGTAACCATGATCGTATTGCTGTGACCAATCTTCCCGAGGTTGAGAATAATGAGTATCGCTGTTAGGACGGCCCACCCAGGGGTCAGAATCCCTCGACTCTGCAACATCATAATCATCCCTACTGCCACGGTGGTACGCATCGTTAGACGGCGTATAATTATACCTGTCATGGGCAGTTTCGCCCGGACGCCAAGAGCTCGCATCACGCTGGCCTCGAGATGAGGAAGTGTCCCTATTCATGTCGTATGGAGGTCTGTTGGACGTAGAAGGAGCTCTGTAGCTTTCAACGTGGTGAGAGATTTGATGAGGACGTGAATATGATTCAGAACGTGGCTCATCCGCTCGTGAAACTAACAAGGGATCATCATCTTGCCCTTTACTGCCACGATGTCGTCTGTTGTTTCGGCCGTGCGAGGAGCGCATTAGTGAGAATGCGAGGCGTAAAGGTGAGTTATAAGTTATAGATGTAGTTGAAGGGTGCTGTTACGTATAGTGCTGGTTGCAAATCTCGAAGGTTTGCCTTGTCCGACAAGTCAAGGACACCCAGCGATTTGGCAGTTTCACAGCTAGAGCACGCTCAAATCACTCAAAGACGAGGTTCTACCATGGCAATATTTGTTGACAACAGAGGGGCACCGAGAGAAGTGTTGCAGACAGATCAGCAGGAGCATTCGGCAAGGTTAAAAAACCATGGAACGAAAACTTACATAACAACGAAAAGGGCAGCATTCACGACAAGAAGATGAAATTAGAACCTTTGAAGAACTCTAGACAGCGTCCGTGATGGACAAGCCAAGGAGAGAATGTGCCTACAGGTGTTGTGTGAGATGGAGGCGAAGGAGGCTGGCAGGCGCCGGTGCCAAAATGAATATGGGGATGGGTCCACAATGGCCACAATAAGTATATCTCATCTGCTCTCAAATCATCCAATTCTCTGGACTGCTCTGGCTTCTGAGCATTCCAATGAAAGAGAAAACGCCCAAATTACAGAAAGCTATATGGCTGATCTTGGTGAAGTGTGATGGTGGGCTGAGTCAACTGGAAGGACCTGGAGTTCAAGGTAGTGTTATTCCGCCAAATTTGGCCGAAAGTGGCTGTTTCAAAGCTGAACAGCTCCTGTGAAATGGATACTCTTGAGCTTTCTACTATATAGACTAATACAACATGCTAATCAATCAAAACCAAACTACATCGGTACCTTGCGCCGCGAGGTGTTCAATAAAAAAATCACTGATTGGTGCATTGAGGGAGGGCCTCCTCGACTCCCTCAGCAATTACTTGTGCTCGGGCCTCGGCCACAAGAGCAGCGAAGTCATATCTCCAAGTTCTGCTCCGACGGGCATTCGTCTCCATGATGCGTGCCGCATTATCCAGCTTTGAGAAACCACTACGGCCATTCACAGGTGCGAACAGCTATATCATGATATCATACCACATGTGTAAGAGATAGGAAAGCAGGCCAAATAGACTGACTTTAACAGTTGTGTCCATCCCACTTACGGCTACAAGTGGCAGGTGGGGATGGCCTTCGATCACATTGACCACACTGCTATCTCCTTCAAAGAGGCCATGCAGCGTACCAGTAGCCTTGTGCCATATGAAGAAGTTACCGTCATCCGATCCTGACGTCACGTATTCATCATCAGGGCCAAGGAAATTCACTATATTTATTCAGTACGGTAAAGGAGATCAAGAGAAGCAGACATATGCACCATCTTTTATGGTATCCACATTACGAGCTCCAGAAAAGCGTAGCCGGGGAAGAATAGTAGGTACTTTAGGGTGGTAATTGGCTTCGTCCACCTCTCCGGTATCGTCGAAATCGAAATCGTCGTTGTCGTCAACGTCGTCGTGTTGGCTATTGTCGGAGTCGTCGGCGCCATCCAGGATGGCGGTTAGAGACGAATCACAATCATCCTCATCCATTGAATGGACATTACTGGAATCACGGTCATTTGTGGCTATCAGGTTTTCGCTAGAGCCTTCCAGCTTCCTCCGGAATGCGTTCGGGGGTATGATTGGTGTCTGAGACGATGATCCTCTCTTCTCGGGCTCATCACGGGTGGAATATAGATATACTGCATCGGCACTGTAGGCTAAGATCTTGTCAAGCGCCAGCGGACACGCAATACACGATCAAACGGGACTCACATAAAAGCACCTATCTCGGGAAACTTGATCATGAGGGAGGACATCGATATAGTTAAATTGGGATCACCTCATGGCTATTCTGGGCCGACATACGAGCACCAGTGATATGTTCGCGTCTACTGCTTAGCTGCCCAGATGTCTTTGCCCGTCGGCCGAAGCGTCGAACACAGGTTGTCACCTCATCGGAAGCAGCTCCAGGAACCATACCCCACTCTTCTTGAAGAAACCGTCCGGCATGTCTTCGGTCAAACAAATATCCCTGTTAAGTGAGGGGTGATAGGGTATCAGGTATATTCACATAAAAGGTACAGTACAAACAAACGATGATTCTCCAGCGACGACAAATTGATGTGGTGCGAGTGGTGAAAGAGCCAATGTCGACAATTCGTGGTTAACCTTGACCAGTGGCGCGGGACACGACCCAGTGCGACAGTTATGGGGTGTCCTCAGGTCATGCTGTCGCACATACCCGTCCTATATTGAGGAATAGCGGAACTAAATTAGTTTGAACCAGAGAACACAGGGTCAAAGAACAAGGCGAGGTACCTCGCCAACCGACAGAAACAAATCCGGGCTATCCTCTGTGACGATCCGCTTGACTCTGTCCTGGTGGCACCGCAATATATGGATACAGGATTCGCGGGATCGGTATTCCGTTTCACGACCATGGGAAGGGACGCCGCGCGCTTCCTCGACGTCAAACACACGTACCTGGCCATCGCCTGCTACCGTTGCGCTGAAAAGCGAGATACAGATTCAGATGGGACACTCTAGTCATAGAAGGGTCGGTAGTCTGGTCCTTACATCCGGGCAGAATAAGGCAACATGTGAGCGTTGAAAATGTTCCCTCGATGTCCGGTGTGAATCACGGAATGGCATATGAATGGATATTCCTGCGATGTGTTACTAGGATCAATACGCCATATCCGTACTCTACGAAACCGAAGTGCTTAATTAAGTTAGACATTCAAACTGAACTGGAAGTGGATGCTTACGTGGTATCATCTCCCCCGCTCAGTAAAAGTTCACCATCTCTTGCCCAGCTCAACGCGTTGACACATCTTGGTGATTGGATCTATTAAGCAACAGACTTTAATGAAGTGCAGTTGACGTGCAGACGTACCCAGTGTGGCCGTATCTATTGTCATCGTCGCCAAGAACGTTAACCCTGTCCAGATTTTGTTTGAACGAGTGAGATAAGATGCGTCTCTTGAAACGATCAGTCCTAGATGTTGATGGGAGGTTCTGGGTAAAGGAGGAGGGCAATGGGAAGGATTTGGAATGAGGTCCCATAGTTTTGACCTCATCTACGTTTGGACATGGGGGGATTTGCCAGAAGGTGTAACTTCTTTGGTAAATTCATTTACAGCAGCTGTAAACCTACAAATGACCTGATTTGCCAAAAATTTGAACTATATTACTATCCGCGATCCACGGCTACCTTACAATGGCATGCAAGAGTTCCTGCATGGTCCTAGTTTCGACAACGCTGCATGCCATGACGCAAGAATTACTGACGAGTGAGAAATGAAAGCAAAAAAAAGTATGTAGTGACTATCATGGTTCAATCTCGACTGGTCGCCAAGGCGGATTCAGCAAACCCCACAGCATTCCTTCCAAGGTCGTAGACAGTGAAGTATTTACGAAGGAAAACGTCGCCTAATAGGGCGCGACCGTTAGAAATCATAACCACGAACGAGAGGACGCCCAACACACCAATGATCCACAGAGAACCGCCAGGTAAGTTGATGTCCATACCGGTGAAAGCAGAAATACAGGTTCCTTGGACTTCAAGGATATAATCGGAGCCCTTCAACGGATAAGGGTTACCGCCAAAGTAAAAGGAGAGGTCCGGGAGGTCGGGAACTTTCGCACAGTCCACCTGGTACTGGCCATTCCAGGATTTCTTGGCACCAATTTCAGTGTTTAGCATTTCAGCTATATCGGTAGGCAGGGCTATGAGGGATGTGCCTGTACACAGGGTTGGTTAGCACGATATCAAATGAGGTGAAAGGTGAATAGTAGACAGAGATTTACCGGTATCGATAGCAGCACCGGTGTTCTCTAGATCAAGTTCCTCGTCGCCGAATGAAATCTTTTCAAGCTCGACCTCCCAGTAAGCCTTGCGGCGAACGGGTACGTAGGTGATCTCGCCCGTATATGCACTGTCATCGATGCCGCCAAAAACGGCTTCGCCGCCATCTTCTTCCGACGAGCCAAGTCGGAAAGAGAATACTGGGGAATCGATCAGATGTTGGTTGATCATGCTGTAGAACGGAGGGGTAATATGATTGACAGAGATGGTGTCATAGCCAAGGCCCAGAATACCATCGAACCTGAAGGGAACCATTAGTCAAATAGAGTAGAGCAGTAAGTTCACGACACTCACTTCCCGAAAGCAAATGCCAGACCGGGCTCTTTGGTGGCTTCAGCAAAATCCTGTCCCTGAATGGAGATGTCGCCGATTTTGAGAACATCGTTGGATACAAAGCCTTCCATAGAGCCGGAGCCATATTGGATAGAGAACTCGGAGCCGTTCGCTTTGTATGTCGAGGATGCTGTGGAGTCATACTTGGTGTGCAGGAAGCAGGCGATCGAAGTACACTTGGTGCTGGGGACCCAAAGATTGCTTGACCTGACGTAGAGGTAAGTAGCAAAATCGCAACAGCAGGTAAATGGGGCAGTACCCAGTATCGAGAATGACTTTGAACTAGAAAAGATATGGGATTGGTTTCCATGGATCCAAACCGGATTGGCATGGCTTACCGTCTGTGGCGGGGAACCTATATCAATTTCGGTAAAATATTGTGCATTCATGAAGTCTGAAAGGAAAAGAGTGAGTAGAGGTACAAGACCGCGATACAACAGTACACACTGCTAAGGGGAACACTATGACCACCCTTGAGGTCCTCCTGGGTCCAGAAGAGGTCTTCACCACTCTGTTTACGGAGACGGCTGAAACGACGGCCCGCACCGCCAGCACCCATAAGGGGAACCTGAGGTTGGGCGGGGGCGCCATACTTCTCTGCGAGATACGCGCTCTCAAGCTCAGGGTTGGTGGAAACAGTAGGAAGCTTCTTGAGTTTCAATCTGTGAAGACCATCGGCAGAGACAAAGGGCAAGAGGCTCAGAACCAAGGGAGTGAAAGAAGTGAAGATCATGGTTGGAGACAGAACCGTGGGACGCGGCGCAGCTGTGAGGTGACGTCCTCCGGAGTTGGCCGAGACCAGCAGCACGTGGTACCAACCCACGTGATGTTAGAAATTAGGAGCAGGCTCAGGCTACTACTAGTAGTACTACTTACTACACCGGCAATGAGTGCTTTAATGAGCACTCGTTCGACTCGTCGCTCGACCGCAAACACAGCAGAACCCGACATGTCGGTTTTGAAAAACATCGATTGTCTCATCTTGGCCCAAGCAGTTTGGGAAATCGGTTCAAACTCCTGGCCAGCCGTCGCAAAGATTCTCTCAAAACATCCACTCCTATTCCGACCCAAGTCTTTCTTTACTGCTCAAGTCAGTCCTGGTTATTCCCATGATTGTTGATTTATGGAATGCTCAGTCATTCCATGTTCTAGTCATGTAATGCAATGTATAACCATCTCATGAAAGAAGCAGGTCTTGACTGGTGAGATAAAGCACCTTCTCTTCAACTCGGTCAGCCTGTTAATCTATGAACATGAGCACTGAGGCCAACCACGCTATTCATGGTGAGTAATTCTTGCTTCTTGACGAAAGCTCGTGGCTTAAATAGTTGCAGCTCCGTTGAACCTCAAACTGGCACAGCGGCACTACCAAGCATACGTTGTTGAGCTTCGCGAACTCATCGCCACTGAAGAAACCAAGTTCAAGTAAATATGACGCGTAAGAGCGAATATCTTAGCTTATCCCATGGATCTCTAGGACAATCGTTAAAGAGATCGATGAAATTCGGTCTGGCCTGTGGGACGAGAAAATCAAGGCGGAAATTACCGGTGTGCTCATCCAGGAGTCAATAGTGAACGAAGCACCAGAGGCAAGTCGCATCCAGCCCCAACTCATGCTAGTGTTGAGAACTTTTTTGGAGCAGATTGTCATCCCAGAAATCACACCAACGGACGAAGTTTTCGGATCCGACTTGAGTGGCGTCACAGATTCTGCTTCGCTGCATTCACAATCAAGAGTATGACATTCGTCCCCCGAAACCTCTCCATTCTAACCCATTTCATTTAGGTCGAATCCGCGAATAACGGATACCCGACCGGACATCCCGAAACGGTTGAGGCAGACTTCAAGTCCCAAGAACCTCCCCAAGAACTAGAAGAACCGTTCACCCACTCCGAGGAGGTTAACCTCCGGGGAGATGCCCCCGCCGAATCTCCTAATATCCCGAATGCTTCGTCACAGATGATAATCGACGAAACCCCCTTACCGAGCGAAGAGGAGGGCGAAGCAGCAGCAACCAACAAGAACTCCGAGGATTCCTTTACCGATATCGCCCCCGTTCCTTCCAATGAAACTTCGTTCGAACTTGCGGACCTCAAGGTATTTTCAGATTCGGAAACGCCTGATATAGGTGCTGCCGTCAAATTGATCGAATATCGAGAGCAGGAACGAGAAACGGAGCAGGAGCAGGAGCAGGAGCAGGAACTCCGGGAACAGGAGCAGGAACAGGAAGCAGATCAAGACCAAGACCAAGAACAAGAACAAGAACAAGAACCACAGTCAGAACCGGAGCAAGAGCTAGAACAAACTCAAGAATCAGAAACTCTGGATCCCGATCCCGAGGCTGCTGGTGAAATCATCGAAGACGAGGGCGTCACATCTGGCGAGGAGCCACTTCACATGACCCGTCGTACGTCCTTCCGTCTAGTTAATCTAATCCATGTGCTGATTCGTTACCTATGCTAGGATCTACCCGCCGTCATCGGTCCTCTGTTTCACCTGTCGCGTCTGTATATACTCGAGGCACCAAAACTCGTCGACAACGACGGATCTCACAGGAGGCAGAATCATCACTGGCGGCAATGGAGGTTGAAGGCGACGCTAATGTTGTGGATGCTGATGAGCAGTCAAAAGGTGAGACAAGGATGGATGATGATCAGGTCCCGCTTGAAATGATATTGTTCCGACGTCATGAAAGTCGGTCTTCGCCCAGAGGGCGAATTGCCTGTCTTGATGTGCTGACTTGGATTTTGTGTAGATTTAGGTAAACTTAACGCCGCTCTCCAATCTCCAAGGGACAAGAAACGAGCACGAGATGAATCTGAGCCAGCAGAGGAGGACGAGCCAGGTTTTTTTTCTTTTTTTTCTCGCCTCCTGCCATCTTCGTAACAATAGATCCCCTCTTTGTGATTGTAGGTCCAAGCTCAGGTCCCGGCCGCCGTCGCCGCGAACGCCCACTCCCAAACGAAGGACAAGTGGCTCTCAAGCGTTTCCAATATGTCATCGGCATGCTCCATTCCCAAATCTCCCAACACCGCAGCGGCAACATCTTCCACAATCCCATCAAGAACTCCGAAGCCCCCGATTATCACGAAATCGTGAAGCGCGCTATCGATCTCAAAACAATCAAAGCGAGAACCAAGGATGGGGCTATTGCGAATTCGCTCGAGTTCCAGCGGGATATATACCTAATGTTTGCGAATGCGATGATGTATAACCGGCCTGGCTCTGATATTTACACCATGGCAGAGGATGTGAGATGAGTTTCACTTCTTATCTTTCGATTCTGATACCATTCTTCCCTAGATGATGTTGGAAAGTGAAGGCTATATTCACACCTTCCGGCAAACAGAGGGCTTGCTGCGTGGAACTCATCGCTAGACATTTGTCGCGACATTACAATGGCTTGAAACACAACAATGTTATGGATCTGCGGCTTGTAAACCAGTCATCCTGATTCACGAAACGTGGCAATTTTTGCCGGAGAAAGACAGCACGGCGAGGCTTCTATCGGCCGAACTGTCTGCATGTATGCCTGCTATTATTATTATTTACTGTGCTGCGATCCCTTACTACACAGGGTTTCACATTAGAACAATCCACCCGATAATCGGAAGAGCAAAGCCCAAGCGCCGAAAACGTATAGGGACAGCTCATGCGTGAATTGACACAATAATTATTGGGGAGCTTGCTCCCCTTATCTCGCTGGGGACCCAAAATGCAGAATAGAACTGGTGACGTCCGTTCTAAAAGACGAGGCAAGCTTTTCGATTTGCCACAACACTAACACGTAGCAATGCCACGCTGGCGCTTCTGTTGAATAATCTCCATTGCAATCAAATTGCAATAGCATTTTCACCTTGTTGCGATTCGGGTTTGGCTTCTCAGTTGAAGAATCCAGTTTGAATTCATTACATAAGTTCTAGTACAGGAAAATGAGACAAGGGATTGTTGTCGTGAGCAGAAGGAAGATACAGTAGGGAGGGTTCTTATATAATATTGACCTATAGATACATATTAGAAGTATTTGAGTGACGCAGTTATTCTAGTAAAGGAATTGCGTGATACACGAGAACTGGCAATAAACAATCAGAGACAACACAGAACAGAGGTTTCGCACATCACACCACGAGAAAAGAAGCTAAAGCCACGGATAATAAAGTTCTCCCATTTTGGTCAACTGGATCGGGTTTGTCGCACTGGATATTAAATGAGTCACAGTGTGGACCACAGGTACTGCTCCGGGATTCGCGTTATTTTGAAGGGCCTGCAGATGAAATGTAATGAGGCAATTAGTCGAATAGGGAGGAGTAGCATGCCTGTTCTCGCTCATTTTTGCATGCCATGATCTCTGCCCTCTTCACCACTCCCTCGATATTTGCAACGACGTGCTGGCGGAAAAGGAGATCAACTGCCCAAGGTCTCCCACGCATGTACATCCAAGCGGTGACCTCGTCACGCCCAAAGAGACAGAGTTGCTGTTCCAGGTCAAACTAGAATTGAATAGAAAAAGGTCAACTCCTGTGAGATGAAAAATTCACTCACCTCCGGTTCCGTAAGGCAGCGACCTATAGCCATAATGCCTGACGTTAAGATACCCTCTGTAAAGATAGGCCCCAAGAAGTTTTGCATGTTCGGTGTGAAGCGGAAAGGAACGACGTCACTCGTAGCAAACTGAGGGTTTTGGCCCGAAACCGCTGGATGTTGTAAATTGGTGGTAGTGCCTTGTATACTGGGTTCACTGAATCTCATACCTGGCAAAAGCTCGGTCATGGCAATTTGACCTGTAGCACGCGAGATATGGAAACGAGGTGGATGACGACTCGACAGGCAGAGAACGTAGGTCATGAAGCTAGACGAGGCGGTCTGCAATGCGAACTGTTTCCGCATCCTCCACAGTTCGCTGGGACCCTCCATGGTGCGAATCATATACTGTCAGAAACCTGATGAGCAACTGACAAGGAAAAGATGATCAATGACCGTACGCGGGTAAGGATATCCTCAGGAACCATCTTGACAGTAACCTCGTCAAATATGTCCTTCTTCAACGTCAGGTACTCTGTCTTGGTTGGCTGTCAAATATGTAACACTGAGCTGTACGAGATACTTTCTCCTTGCACTGATACATACCTGTCTTTGAGAAGACTCTCTGAACTCGCGCAATACCTTCTTAACCTTTTCTCCGGCGAACAGGATCGGATCTTCCCTGGTGATACCGGTTTCCTCGCAGTGACGGTCATAGATGTCTCCGAGTGTAATGTACGATGAATCTGTTTGGAAAAGTCGTAGGTTGGGACTACAGGAGATGGCAGCGGGCAAATGGAAGGAGAGATTTCGTTTTCGGCTTTCCTTTTTGCGGCCAAGCGCACTACATGATTGATGATTAGGGCCGCTTTTAATGCGTTCTATGAGAAGCCCCACCCATTGAATGTGCGGAAAATCTGCATGACTTTTTCTTCACGGCGACATTGCCGGTGACACGGAAGCTGGACCGAGAATGAAGTTCTTGAGTTGTCACTGCCATGAAGTGTGAAGCGCTTCCATGAGGAACCGTGAGATCGGCAATTCTCAAATTTGGGCGCAAACTTTTGGATCCTGATAAAGTTCTGGTTGCTGTCCTTGTCCTGTAAAGCGGTCAACGAAGGTCTCAAAGACAAAACTTAGTACAAACTTCGGTGTACTGGCCAGGAACCTCAATCTCGTCGACTTTGCTATATTGGAACTCGGTCAGATAATGGCTCAGAACGTCAAGGGGCTGAATCCGAGGTCGTGAATCAAGGGCCTTTTCATATCTGTCCCGCCATTGCTGAAGTCTTTGAATGTACTCGTAGTGGGTTGGTTTGCTGATCAAAAAATCTTCTTCATAGTCTTTCTGCATCCGGGTGTCAGTGAAGAATGGCGAATTGATGACATAATACATACTTTGGCTTGTCCGGACATGCTCTGCGCCATACGGAGGAGAGTCTGGGCGGTGTGCTGTGTCAGTTGGCCGTCATCTTCTGGCGCGTTCATTCGCAACACATAGTTCTGGAGGCAAGGCATTTCAATTTGTATTGAATTGGTACTGAACTAGACATACCTGGACCGCATCTTGCAGCAACATGCAAATGTGACGGTAAATGTCTTCTTCAGGAGATGCTTTAAATTTTGTGAGGATCTGGTCAACCATTGTCTCCATGCTGAGAATGAGAAGCGGGAATGCTGTTTTGAGGATTTGAACCACTTCCTCCAGGTACTCCCAAGCCTGACGGGGATATGACGTGGTAGTTTCCATTGTGCCGTGGGGAGCAGCTGATGGGGCAGTAATGGATGGGGCAGAACGCTGTGATTCAGTACTGTGCGTACCATCCACGGTGGCTCCCACAGGTGTCTGTGAAAGTCCTGTTGTGTCGCCATTAGATACCTCAGTCCCATCTCTCACGGATTGATCTGGATTTGGGCGCCTTGACAGGTCGGCAGGCGCTGACGAGGGCATAGATATCCCAGACTGGGACGAGTTCGCTGCACGCGCTGCAGCAGCCTTTTTCAAGATTAAAAATTCCTCCCGGGTAGTTCGCAGGTGAAAGAACAGTGCCTAGATCAATGCTGAATCATCCATGATAAGGTAAGGGGAGCATTCAACCTACCTGGGGATAATGCCTGGCAAGATTGAGAAGTACATAGCGAGCCTGTTTCACCTCACGATGGGAAATGGACGAGCAAAGTTGAGGAATAAGGGTAATCCAGAACCAATAGGCCGCGTCTCCTTTATATGTGTCGAATGCCCGGGAGATTGTCAAGGCGCCATCATCCACGCTCAAGAGCCACAAAATGCGAGTAAGAAGCGGTCGGCTCTTGCCACTTTTGTATTGACCCGCAGCTTGGAGATAACAGCTCACGGCATTTGCAGCATATGTCAAGTCGTTTGGTGATTCTTTGAACATGCGGTCATTGAATCTGCCCCACTCGGCCCACGCTTTTGCTTGAGTCATGTCCAGTTGAACAGCTTGCCCGAATGCTACATTAGCGTCATCGTTACGGCCGAACCTAGTGTGGAACATGCCCTTCAGAGTGTAAAACTCTGCCTTCTGGGATATTGAGAAAAACATTAGATTCGTATTGTTGATGACCTCTAGTCCAGCTTGGAGATCGTTCGGCTTTTGATAATGGCAACGTGCTTGCTCCCGAAGCTTTAGGAATGCCTCGGAGATTTCAATGTTGGGTAAAGTATAGATCTTGGTCAAGGAAGTGAAACAGGCGTCTAGGAGGTCGTGTTTACGAGCAACGTGAGCGAATCGGTTGATAATCCACGCGGTCTCATGGAAGCCGCGATATCCAAAGGTATTGGCATTACTCGAAGTCGCACCTCCACCCTGACTTGTACCTCCGATAAGGGGAATGTAGGCGTTGTTGATCGCATGAAAGACGTTCTGTCTCCAGGCTACTAGATCACTCCAGATACTAATGTCATCGTGAAGATTCGGAAGACGCTCACGCCAAGCTTGGAGAACCATCTTCAACTCTGATGATTTTTTCTCCAGATTTTGTGCGTTCGTTGTCGAAAGTGAGCCAAATATTTGGACTGCCTCTTGAAGTTCCACGAATTGTTGAAAGTGTTGTAGGAGGGGTACATGAGCAGCTGAAAGATGGGGAGGAAGACCGACCCACTTCCGAAGCGACAATTGCATAGCATCCTCGAGGATTTTTGTAAATTCGACGTTCTTGTCCAAGGCACCGGGCAACTTTAGTAATGCAATGAATGCCTCGAATACTCGTCGACGAGGGGTGGGGACCTCTGGCAATTGATTGATTTGTTCCTCCAGAGATTCTCTATTGTCCGCCCAATCCTTGGTCCTCCAGGCACTCTCCAGCATCAACTCCTGATTCCCTTCGTTCCTGGCCAAGTCGTACAAGATCTCCCATTGCTGCAGTTTCTCGGCGGATAATATCCAATGATCCTCCCAAAGACAATATTCTGATTCAGAAAACGGGATCGAGCCTGCCCGCGATTTACTCTGAGCAGATTCATACGCATTTGATGCCTGCTCCCACATTCCGTTCTGCTCAAAGGCGATTGCAATATTGGTGTCTTGATGCAGACAACGACGCCGCCATAATCCATAGAACATGTCATCCTCGGCAAGCTCAGCGTAAACATCCGCGAGCGAATCATAGACATAATCACGAACGGTGAGTTCATCATCTTTAACGTAGTCTAAGGAGGTTCCAAGGATCTCCAGAGCGACATGCCAGGCATTGAAGGTCTTTGCCAGGTACTTGACTAGGTGCGGAGGAAGAGTCATGGGAGGTGAGCAGGCGTGTATACCAGTCAGAAGTGTCTGGATGACGTTGGGTCGCATTTCAGCTTGCCTGATGTGATAGTCTCTGCTGAGCAAATTGATCATGTGATGGGTAATGTCTGCTTGTTCTCGTCTCGAAAGGCAAGCCCAGGCGGCGGGAAAAACAGAAACCCAAGTGTCATGTGCGATTTGGTGGTCAAGGAATAATAGACGCTGCATTGGTCGGATGATGCATTGCGATTTCGGTCGCGGAATGAGAGGAACTGAGGCATGAAAAGATGCCCTCCTGTCGTTCACCAACAGCGCGTCGACATCCGCAGCTCCCAGTACAAGGTGTAATGCAAGATATATCCAATTATGGTCAGCCAAAGCATCCCAACTCTGGACCCCAAATATGTATGTCAGCCGACTCGAGAGAGAACGAGGGACGCTGACGTCGAAGAGATCGATGAAGCGTTCACGAAGTGTGGGATCTCGTGCTCGACACCCCAAGAGGAATGATTGCTCGAGACGTGTAGTTAAGTCGGTGCGGCGCAGTGTTGGCTCGGTGTAGATTTCATAAATCAGCTCGAGATAGGGGTGAAAGAGTGCTTCCCCCCGGATCTCGAAAGCGACCATCTTCTGTAAGAGACTCGCCTTCTCCTTCATGGTCGGGTAAGGGTCGTGCTTGAGCATCGCCCAACCCCGTGCTAGATCCAGCATGTAACGGCATAAATGGGGGCTTTTGGATTTGTCCACAAGGACGACCAGAGTACTGAGGAGCCACCGTCGCTGGTCAGCTAAGAAAGCCACAGAAATTTGGCAGATATCCAAGATAGCAATCACTAGCCGAACACTGTTTTCGAAGCCAGGCGACGTCGGGGTGGATTGTATGTGTTCCTTGGCTAGCTTGCTGAGTAACTTCATGAGGGATTGACTGAAGGGCTCGATCCGCTCAGGTCCAACTTGAACAACGGACTTCAGCATGAGAAGTGTACCCCGCAAAGCCGTAGTATTGCGCAGACCGTCACCTACAGCCGAATACACAAAACTGTGGAACTCTGAAATCTCGCCCTGCTGTTCATCGTCTTCTTTGGGTAAGGGGAATAGACGGAGTAGGCGTTCGAAGACAGGATGAAGGGCATCGTGAAGACCGTATTCATCAGTGACCATACCCTTGCGCACGAGTTTTTGCAGGATCGCTGCATTAGTCGAGTACCAAGAGTCAGCCTGTTCGGATGCTATGACCTGAAGAACTTTGGCTGAGGCGAGTGCCTGGGTAAGAGCAAGTTCACTATTGAGTTCATTCTGGAACATATAAAATAAGCATATTTTCATCCGATGGAAAGGGAGAAAATATTTGCCTGCTCAAGGGCTCTTAAGAAGAAGCGTAAACCAACGGTTACATCACTCCATCCTGTCGGCCCAACCATGAGCTGAAGGAGGGCTAGTGCACGAGGAACCAGTGTATTTCTAGCTGGCGGGTCGTGAGGGACCGTCGCCAAACGAACCAGGTAACTAACCATATTCTCTCGGAATCCAACTGGAGTGACCCATATCATCTCAGCTTTCGTGGCATCCCCAGTGGTGGCTGAGAATGATTGGTTTCCAAGCGTCGCCTGTTGCTCCCAGCTGAATATCACTTGAAGGATATCGATGGAAAGCAGGCGTGACTCGGCAGTAGATGAAGAAGTCAATCCGAGTTTGGTAAGAGAATTCACCATATGGGGAATAAAAAGCGCTCGGACAGGAAAGAAGAGCTGCGCCTGCTTCACAATAAGATGATAGATAGTGATAAGCTGAGAGATGCCTTCTTCAGCGAGCAAGCGCCGAGTAGTCTTTGCCCATTGAGGGTATCCAGGTTCAGCAACATCTGCACGTGGAAGGGAGGGTGCGAGCGTTGCCAGGGCTTCTTGCCGCACGAGAGCCCGTCCCTCCGAGTGGGGAGACCGAAGAAGTCCTGTCCACGCTCGGAGGATAAACTTCTGCGGGGTTTGGAAAGCTGCGAAGAATCGCGCAGTAAGTAGATAGGCCGTTTGCTTGACAATGGTATCATCACTGGCTGTGATATAGTACCAAGCGCACTTGATTATATCTTTCTTGACCTCCTCGAGCAATTCCGAATGATGTTGGACCATCACCGTAGTCAGATGCAACAGTTCAATTTTGAACATATCATCGGTTTCTGAGAAAGCGACGTTGTCCGTTATGGGATGCCAAATGATACGATGGACTCGTTTAACAAAGTCGACATCTAATAGTTGTTCCTTCTGAGCTGAACGAGTGGCCTGGACGAGTAAAGTTGGCGTAATAACGTATCGGATGAAGTAGGCCTTGTGTGACCATGAATAGGATGGATCGTCGAACCATGTCAGGAATCGCATAAGAACGTTGCGTCGATACAGCACATCATCGCTTAAAGCAACATGTTTGTATAAAAAGTGCGTGGTGCGGATGAGGTCCATCGCCAAATTTCGTGTATAGATAGACACAATATCGAACAATAAGTCGATGCGTGGGGATTGATCCAAAGCTTTCATGAAGATGGACAATATGATGGAGTGCCGCTGGATGACCTCTGGGATCACAACGGCGGTTTGCTCAGGTTGGGACACGTCCGAGCGCCAAATTGTGAGCAACGCATCAATGACAAAGCCATTCTCCGCAATCCAGGTAGGAATGAGGTCTGCCATGTCATTGAACAATAACAGCACAGGCAGGGCCAGACTTGGATCAGTTCCTTGTACGTAATGTGTCACAAGCACTAGTGTTCGTGAAGCAAGCTCACGCTCGAGGTTTAACGCGAGTTTAGCTTGGAGTATGCTTCTCAATGTTCGCAAATGCCTTGGAAAATTGAGATGCCGTATGAAGAAGTCGATTCCTTCTGCAGGATATCTGTCCAGGTACTTCGCCAATGGTTCTGAGAAAGGACTTCGGCCAGAGAAATGCATCTGCGCTTCCGTTTGCACAATGGCATTGACGAGATTCTCGAGAAAGATATTAGCTGCTGACGGTAGGAGATGAAATATGTTGGCCAGCCGGACAAGTTTTATTATGCCTTCGTTTTCCGAAAGAGGAAGTTTCGATGAGGCTTGCAGCATTTGGGTGTCAGCGACGATGCGGAAATGATCTAGTAGCTTGTGGCCAATTTCGACCTTGAAATAGTTAGTCAAAAGTTCTAGCAAGCGCGCTAGACCTTCCAGACCGGGCACAGAAAGCCTTTTGGGATCAGCTAGGTTCATCAAGATGGGACGCAGTCCAGTCTGCAGGAGTTCCTTTGGTAGTCTGCTTTGATGTGTCAAAACCATTCTGAGGCCCTCATGAGCAACATCCTTTACTTCAGGGGAAGGTGAATAGAGAGATTTGAAATAGACACTAGTGACCCTAGTCAAGCCAAGTAAGTTCTGAAGTCTGTGATGGTTACTTGTAGAGCTTCGTACCTTTGACGAGTCTGATGTTGCCTCGAAAAAAAGTCGGTAAGAGGCATTGAGGCCGTCAACAACTTGATACACGCCACACGGAGTTTTGTGACCTCAATGCTACCCTGACGCGGGCTCCCTCGGCCGAGTAAGTTTGCATCTTCCGCATCGGCCAACGCTAGTGTTTCATGCAGGAGACGAAGGAGCTCATCATTGAGCTCAACGAGTGGAGGGTCTAGACTGACACAGTATCGAATTGCTTCGATCATTCCTATCTGTATGGCAAATGGAAGCGCTCTTAGCGGTTTGGTGTAGATTGCCACCAACATTCGATCACGGTGCGGCATAAGTAGGTCCACGGCAGGCCTCCCGCTGAGCTTCACCAACAGTCCGATGCAAGTTTGGGCTGCCTGTCTCACCACCGGATTTGAACTCTGAAGTTCCGGGAAGAAGATGCCAACAAGGTGAATAAGCTTGTTCCGGACTTGCATGGCACCCTCTGCATGGAAATCTAAGTCAGCATTGCTGATCCGCAACACGCTAGTGAGTACGTCAACCACATCGTCGATGTCACGTGGAAGGTCGAGGGGTAAGTCCTTCAAGATATGCAGTAGTGTACGTACAAGATCGACTTCGCGATCGGTAATCCACTTAACACCTAAGTCGGGAGTGCAAGTCATAATCTTGATGCCGCTGCAACCAGCACTCTTGCGAACCCAAGAGTCGTCTAAACAGAGCGCACTGAAACGGTTGGCGATTTGGTGCAATATTGGAATGATATCCTGGAAAGTGACGTTGTGCTGGCTACTCATCCCTACGAGATCCTGGATAATGCAAGAAACAAGCGATTGAGCCTTTTTGGCATGCTCAGCGTGTTCTCGCGTTAATGCGTGAGGTAGAGCGTCAAGATAAGAAGAAAGGAGAGGGCTCGGAGATGGTTTAAGTCGCGATTCTCGAGTCTGACTTCGGCGGATCTCCATGTCGAATACACTTTGAGATAGCTTGCGGACAAATTGTTCGGCTTGGTCTTGAACTTCCGGGAGGTGGATAGCGTCGAATATCCCTTCCAATGTTCCGATAAATACATCCTCTACATTCCGACCGTTAATCCCCTAGAAATAACAACGTTAAAAACAGGATGACAACATGCCAGTCGAGATTACCTCATGCAAAATGATGGCCAAACAATTCTCCAAATAATTGTAAGCATGGATACGATCAGGCGAGGACGCCTTCCTCAAAGTGCGCGAAGCCAGGATCGACATTGGACCGAGCTCCATTTTTTCCAAATTTCCCCCGAACGAAATGGAGACCATGGCTGGATCAGAGTGATGACGAAACTTCAATGCTGGTTCCCTAGTCAACAACCTCCTGTTCCGCCCACCCAGTTTGCCAAGAATTCGAATGGTAGTATGAGCGGGATGATGGCTAGCGGGTAGAGGTTTCAAATGACTGTGTAACGCTTCCATCAACTCTCTAAGTACAGTACTTAGAGTAGGATCCAAGAAATCAGGGGTAAGGTTATCGATACACAACTCGAGCGTACGCAGACCTTGTGAAATCAACTCCGGACTTCCTCGCAATGCCAGTGCCAGGGGCTGCATTAAATAGGTCAGATGCGGTAGCAGATGGGTCAATCGCAGAGGAACCGTGAGACAGAGTTCCACGATCATGTCTCTAGTTTGCCCCTCAGAAGCGAGTAGCTGACGGTTCAAACTCTCGAGCATCTCAGGCAAAAGAGGGAGCACTTCTTTATACAGCAGCTCAAACCTCCCCCCTCCCCCTCCGATGGCTCGAAACAGGACCCTGAGTAGGTGGAAGTAATGAGTTGGCTTTGTCGCCTTCGCTGCTAACGGAAAACAATCCATCAATAGCTTCGCTAAATGTGATGCCAAGATTGGTTCGTTTGTTCCGGGATGTGAGGCTACCGCCCCGAACGCCATCTTGAACAACCGAATTGTAGCCGCCGCCATCAGATCGTCATACTCCCCGAGCATCGGAAGTCTGTCGACCAAAAATCTAAGCACGATTGCTAAGAGTGTAGGAGACGTAGACTCTCGATTGAAGAGAAGTTGGCATATATTAAGCAGCACGATTCGCTTTTGCGCACACTGGAAAAAGAAGTCGATCTTGTGAGTCCAGACCTCTTGGAAGACGTGCAAGTTGATTTCGAGAAGGACGGGAGAGAGCCATTCAATTGCGTCGTTCGGATCATTGACACGGGGATCCGGGTCAAAAAGCGACATACAGCGAATACAACCTTCGAATAATCGAAAGATGAGTGTACCATCAGGTGCTGGCGCTTCACATCTCTTGAGCCCTGCTAGACAAACCCGAAATCCGTGAAGAAGAGTCCGAAAAATCAAGCGAGATTCTGGGAAAGTGTGAACATAAGATACTATAGACAATAAGATCAAATGGGCTCACCTTGAATGACATCTTCTGGTTTTTCGATCGCGTAAATAGCACCACCAATAGGTCGCGCTTTTTCGATGAATGCAGCGTCGACAGTGTCATTTACCCCATTTTTGGTTCTTTCCATACTGGCCGCAATTTCTTCTTGAACAACAGTCAATGCATCCAGTCTGTCCATGGATGTTTCAAACATAGCCCCCAGGATTCGTGCAGCCCCTTGGGGAGTTTCTTTCGTCAAGATAACTTCAGTGAGGTTGAACATCATTTTCGCGAATAAGGTGTGAAGATTGCTGCCGAGGGCAGGGTTGTGGATGAGGCGCGAATAAACGTGCACAATGCGAGCGAGTTGAGGAGGCGTAAGTTCGTTGCGAAGATGGTGGACAAGATCAGCGACGGCACTGTAAACAGTGGCCCTACAACATCATGGTGGATCAGTGGCTACACAATCGCTGGCGAAAGCGGGCGACGAACCGGAGCATTTCTTTACTACTAATGCCTGTACCAAGAAGGACGCGCTCATCAAACATCTTGTCCAATTGACCTAGGAGGGCCCTGCGATGAGGAGTCGCCATTAAATGTCGAAAAACGACCATCAGTTCCTATAATTTTTCTCGTCTGTGAGAATAAGGGACGAGAAACGGGGGAACGGAGATTCAACTAACCTTTCTGAGGGGAATACCGTTAGCTGGGCAATCCTGTAGGATGCGTAACGCGGTGACAATCAGGCTTTCGGCGTAATCGAGTTGTTCTCCAATCCATCTCATGATATAAGCAAGGTATGATACCATCTGTATTGTAATTGGTAAGTGTGACTTGCATCAGAAAGGAAAAGTCAAACCTTGATCTGAGCGTTGATAAAGTCGCTGTAGGCGTGAGGATTTTTGATTGTGGGAGCCATTCCAGCCCAGAAACCTCCCATCGCCTCGTAATCTACTCTGGCACTGTGTTGTGCAGGGGACTCCAGTCGAAGGACTTCGAGAGCGGGAGCCATCGTCGCTTGTATGGTAGGAGCAATCAAAGGACGATGATTTTGCGAAAAAATAACCATAACCATCCCCATCTCCGCCAGGACCTTGAAGCTGCGTATGCTGGGCAGAACGACGTTCGAATCAAGCTGACCTGAGTTCTCGGAAAGAAGTTGGTCCACGAGACCCTGCATATTTCGGAAAGCATCCTGGAAAATTGTCATGAAGTCTTTCAAAGTTTCTTCCGTGAGTGGTCTGTAGTTGCGAACAAGGTCGACCATAGTCTTGCAACAGGTCACGCCGTTTTCTTCGTTGTCATTTCGAAGAACATGAAGCAAGCATTTGAAGAGTTCAGTGACGTGTCCACGAACAGCTTCGTTGACCGGAAGACGGTTAAGGATTTCGAGCAGAACACGGCGGAATTGGTACTCCACAGTGTCCTTGTGCAACGCCACTTCCACCGAACGCAATAATTCCAGAAGGGGAGCTATCATGAGAGGGAGGACGCGTGCAGACTCTGTATCCCGAACAGTATCTAGCATCTCTCGTATTTCACATGCCACAACGTGTTTTGTCTTGAGATCTGAAGCCAACTCATGTGAGCACTTGACAGTTGGAAGGAAACGGTTTTGCCAACCTATTCCAGGATCAGCGATTCGAGCAGCACGTATCTCGAGGTCAGCAGTTGTGGGGAGGTGTGGTGTATGGTCCATGGTAGCGCAGCCACGGTACCTGAACAAGAGAATAGGCCTAGAGGATCCCTAGGAGTGGGGGTGAAAGTGACGAGTTCTTAGTACGTTTACGTAAGACTCGTTCTTTGGTTTGCGGGCGAAATTTCACTCACGCAAAAGTTTACATCACCACATCAGAGGGTACTGTCCATGACCCACTAACGGGTCATGCCGAATAAATATTTATGCTGCTCTTTCACTTAAATACTTTTAGACATTCTGAAGAGACAGAAAGTTGTGCAAACATGTTGTTAATGTGACATACAGTCAACACCCTTATAACCCATACCCCTGATAACCCATACTCCCTCATACCCCATAAGATTTTTGAGCTACCATGTCGGT
>Ga0210402_10001288_pt1 | contig 25997 bp, 21 predicted proteins | sample IncBWC7MmetaG_FD_161055 | JGI IMG/M metagenome (GOLD analysis project Ga0210402, IMG submission 161055) | Forest soil microbial communities from Barre Woods Harvard Forest LTER site, Petersham, Massachusetts, United States - Inc-BW-C-7-M | ecosystem: Environmental > Terrestrial > Soil >... | reverse complement strand
CAGGTTCGTGCGCTGCTCCTCACGCAGTTCCTCCTCACTCTCGAATTCGGCGGTGAAGGCGGCGGAGGCGGTGCGGGTGACGTTCATGGTGGCTTGAGCCTTCGGCGCGCTGATTCTATCGTTGCTCCGTGCGCTTCGCGCTTCCTCGCGACCATGCAGGTTCGTCGATGAAGACGTATCCTGACAGTATGAAAACATCGGTTTCCATCCCTGACGACCTCTTCGAAAAGGTGGATCGTCTTGCCCGTCGCGGTCATCGATCGCGAAGCGAGGTATACAGCGCCGCTTTGCGTGAATGTGTTGCCCGTCATTCGCCGGATGAGGTGACAGAGGCGATCAATCGCGTTTGCGCAGAAGTCGAGCAGGAAACGGATTTCGTGAACGCCGCCGCTCGTCGACTCCTGGAAAAGGTCGAATGGTGATCTCGCTGGGCGAGATCTGGTGGACGGATCTTCCGATGCCGATAGGAGATGGGCCGATACGGAGGCCAATGTGGCACAGACACTCTTGTCTGTGCCGGGTCTCGCGAGACTCAACATCGCAAGCCCTCAGCAGCAGCGGCTCCGGCCGGGGCAAAGACAAGAGTGTCTGTGCCACATTAGTCCCTGGCTCGCGACTCGTCGTTGTGCAAGGCTGATGATCTCAATCGAAGGCTGGAGAGTCCGGCCTACGTTTGTCCTGCGGACACTTGTCCGCGGACATCTGTCCTTTCGGACACTCTGCGGACAGCACCAAATCCGACGAACCATCGCAGAATCAAGCACATCCCTCATGGCACCTCGGTTGCGCTATAGCGTTGCCGAATGATTGAAAACACATCGTCGATGGACCGCGTGGTGGCGCCTGGGTCGGGGTTTACGCGGGCCAGGATGATTGCAGCGGGCGTCGTGCTGGCTGCCGTCGTTGTATTGGCGTTCGCGTTTCCGGCGATCCGGCGGTGGTCGCGGGGGGATCGGGCGGTGGATGCGTCGACGCTCGCCTTTGGCGTCGTCGTGCGCGGCGATCTGGTGCGCGACATCTCCGTGCAGGGGCGTGTGGTGGCGGCGCTGCATCCGACGCTCATCAGTCCGGCGCAGGGCGTCGTCGCGTTACGGACGAAGGCGGGGAGCGTGGTGCGCAAGGGCGACATCCTGGCCATCGTCGACAGTCCGGAGTTGCGGAGCGCGCTGGAGCAGTCGAAAGCGCAGTTGCTGTCATATCGCACCGACTTCGACCGCGGCAGGATCGCCGGGTCGCAATCGGATGCGCGGCTTCGTCAGGCGGCGGCGCTGGCGCAGGTGCGGCTGGAAGCTGCGAAGCGTGGGCTGCATCGCGCGGAGCTGCTTCGGAACGATGGTCTGCTCAATGGACCCGACTACGAGCGGGCGCAGGACGAGGTTCATGTCGCCGAGCTGGAGCTGGCGCAGGCACAGCGCGAGATCGGGCTGAACCACGACACGGTCGACTTCGACGTGCGCAGCCGGAAGCTGCAGGTCGACCGGCAGCAGACGGCCACGGACGAGATGCAGAAGCGGTTCGAGGACCTCACCATCCGCGCGCCGTTCGACGGGATGGTGGCGGCCATCACCGTCAACGAGCACGATCCGGTGGCGGCGAACCAGGCCATCCTCACCGTCATCAATCTTTCCTCGCTCGAGCTCGAGATCACCGTCCCCGAGGAGTACGCGGCCGATGTGCGGATCGGGACGGCGCTGATGATCGGGTACGGCAACGGAGAGCACGCGGCGCACCTCACCGCCGTCTCGCCGGAGATCGTCGGCAACCAGATCACGGCGCGGGCGGTGCCGGATCAGCAATGGCCGGAGGGGCTGCGGCAGAACCAGCGGGTCAGCGCGCGGCTGGTCTTCGAATCGAAGAAGAACGTGCTCAAGCTCCCCCGAGGAGCATTCGTGGAGGCCAGCGGAGGGAGAAGCGCCTACGTCGTCGACGGCGGCATGGCCACGCGGCGGGCCATCACGCTCGGGTCGGTGGGAGCCTCGGAAGTGGAAATCGTCAGCGGGTTGCACGAGGGGGATCGCGTGATCCTCTCGGACACTTCGCCGTTCGGCAACGTCAACTCACTCATTCTGCGGTGACAGGAGACAGATCGATGCTTCGCATGAAGAACATACGGAAGATTTACCGGACCGAGCTCGTGGAGACGCATGCCCTGGAGGATTTCTCGCTCGAGGTCGAAGCAGGCGAGTTCGTGGCCATCATGGGTCCCTCGGGGTCGGGCAAGACCACCTTTCTCAACGTGGCCGGACTGCTGGACGTCTTCGACGGCGGCGTCTACGAGCTCGACGACAAAGACGTCAGCCGGCTCTCGGACCGGGAGATGTCGCACATCCGCAATCAGAAGATCGGATTCATCTTTCAGAGCTTCAATCTGATCCCCGATCTCGACCTCTTCGACAACGTCGACGTCCCGCTGCGCTACCGCGGTATGCCGGCAGGGGAGCGGAAGGCGCGCATCGAGAAGGCGGCGGAGATGGTCGGGCTCTCTTCGCGGCTGCATCATCTTCCGTCGCAGATGTCGGGCGGTCAGCAGCAGCGGGTGGCCATCGCCCGCGTTCTGGCGGCCGATCCGAAGCTGATCCTGGCCGACGAGCCGACCGGAAACCTCGACTCGCTCATGGCGCGCGAGATCATGGACCTGCTCGATGAGATCAACCAACGCGGCACGACCATCGTCATGGTCACGCACAGCCCGGAGTGCGCGGCGCGGGCATCGCGCGAGATCCATCTGTTCGACGGCCGGGTGATCGACGTCGACCGTCCGCCGGCGCTGTTCGGCGGCGCGCTGAAGTCGGCGAAGTGAGGACGACCATGCTGCTCTACAACGTTCGCATCGCCCTAAAGAGCCTCCGCCGCAATCCGATCCTGACGGCGGTCATCATCGGCGGCATCGCCCTCGGCATCTGCGCGTCGACGACGTTCACCACCGTGCGGCACATGTTCGCGCGCGATCCGCTGCCCGGCAAGAGCGGCAAGCTCTTCTACGTGCGGATGGACAACTGGGATCCGCACACGCCGTATCCGGCGCAACAGGGCAACTCGGCGGCGACCATCCCGCCGCAGATCAGCTACCGCGACGCCATGGCCCTGATGCGCTCGAATATCCCGCTCCGGCAGACCGCCGCGTTCACCGCCATGATGACGGTCTATCCCGATCCGCGCGTGGCCCGTCCGTCCAGCGAGGGAGTCCGGCTCTGCTTTGGCGACTTCTTCACGATGTTCGACATTCCCTTCGCCTACGGCGGGCCGTGGGACCGCCGCGCCGACGCCAAAGGCGAACAGGTGGTCGTCATCGACGACGCCATGAATCAGAAGCTCTTCGGCGGGATCAATTCGGTCGGAAAACGCATCCGCATCGAAGACCGCGAGTTCACGGTGGTCGGCGTGCTCAAGCCGTGGCGCCCGTTCATCCGGATGTACGACCTGAACGGAAACTTCATCGCCGAGCCCGAACCGATTTACCTGCCGTTCTCGCTGACCCCGGCGATGAAGATCCGCACAAGCGGCAACAGTGACGGCTGGAAGTCCGCCGGCAACACCTTCGAGGAGTTTCTCAACTCCGACGTCGACTGGGTGCAGTTATGGGTGGAGCTGCGCTCGCCGGCGGATGCGGCGCAGTATCACCGCTTCGTCGATGGCTACGTCCTCGAGGAGAAGAAACACGGCCGTTTCGAGCGGCCGCTCATGAATCGCGTCACCTCGCTCTACGACCTGATGAGCGAGTTCGGCGTGATCACGCCGCAGATCAACGCCATGGCGGCGATCTCGGTGCTCTTCCTCGGCATCTGCGCGCTGAACCTCACCGGCCTGCTGCTGGGCAAGTTCCTGGCGCGCGCGCCGGAGGTGTCGGTACGGCGGGCGCTCGGGGCGACGCGCATCGACGTCTTCCTGCAGCACATCACCGAATGCGAGCTGGTGGGGCTGGCCGGCGGCATCATCGGCATGCTGCTGTCGATCGGCGCTATGCGCCTGATCGGGAAGCTGATCACGGCGACCTCGATCATCGCCCTCGACGGCGAGATGGTCGTTGCCGCGCTGTTTCTTTCCCTCGGCGCCGGTCTTCTGGCCGGCCTCTATCCGGCCTGGCGGATCTGTTCCGTGCAACCGGCCGTGCAACTCAAGATCTGACGAGGAGACACCATGGAATTTGGACCGATCATCCGTGCCCTGAAGCGCAACAAAGTCCGCTTTCTGCTCATCGTCGTGCAGATCGCCATCACACTGGCGGTGGTGACGAACGCCATCACCATGATCCGCGACGAAGGGGAGAAGATGCTCAAACGCTCCGGCTTCGACGACGACAACATCGTCTGGGTTCGTACCAGACCGTTCTCGCCGGCGTTCAAGGATCTGCCGTACCGCATCTCCGTGGTCAACGCCGACCTTCGGGCGATCCAGGCCATCCCCGGCGTGGTGGCGGTGGCGAACACGAACTTCCTGCCGTGGCAGGGAGGCGGAAGCTCCGGCGAGGTGTCGGCAGGCGGCGGCGACGGCAGCAAGTTCCGCACGCAGATGTACTACAACACGCCCGGAATCCTCGACACGCTCGGCGTCCATCTCGTGTCGGGCCGGCCGCTGCGCGATACCGATCTCGACGACGATCCGAATTCGAAGGCGCCCAGCACGGCCGTCATTTCGCGCGATCTCGAGAAACTGATGTTCAAAGGACAGAGCGCCGTCGGCAAGCAGCTCATCGAGACGGGCGATACCGTCGTCAACGTCGTCGGCGTGTTCGATCCTTTCTACAACCCATACGGATGGCCGATCCACGAGTACGCGGTCATGTACGCCGGCCATGTGTCGCGCAGCGGTGCGCAGTATCTCGTCCGCGTCAAGCCGGGAACGATGGCGCAGGTCGTTCCGCTGATCGAACGGCGGATGCTGCAGGCCAATAACGGTCGCAATATCCAGATGAAGATGATCGATGAGATCAAAGACCGCTACTTCACCCAGGGGAGGATCGTGCGCGGTGCGATGTCGATGGTCATCGCCCTGATCGTGCTCGTCACCGGCCTCGGCATCGTCGGCGTGACCGCTTTCTCCGTGACCGAACGGCGCAAGCAGATCGGCACGCGCCGCGCCCTTGGTGCAACCAAAGGGGCCGTTCTCCGTTACTTCCTCCTGGAAAACTGGATCGTGACGAATGCCGGCCTGATTCTCGGCGTCGCCGCCGCGTATGGATTGAACATCCTGCTGGTGACGAAGACGAGCGGCGCGAAGCTCGATTGGCGATACCTCGCCGTCGCCATCGTGCTGCTCTGGCTGCAGGGGATCATCGCCACGCTGATTCCGGCCATGCGCGCCACGCGCTTCTCGCCGGTCATCGCCACGCGCGGAGCATAATTGATCGGAGCGCAGGCGCTGAACATGACTTCGACGCAAGGACACGACCGGATCGACGGCACGGTCCTGATCGTCGAGGATCAGCCGGCCGTGGCCAAGGCGCTGTTGCTGCTGTTCGACATCCATGGCATCGACGCCATCGCCGTCTCGACCCCGGCCGACGCCGAGGAGGTCATCCGCCGCGGCGACGCGGATCTGGTTGTGCAGGACATGAATTTCACGCCGGGCGCAACCGGCGGAGAGCAGGGGCTGGCGCTGTTCCGAGCCGTCCGGAAGATCGACCCGGGGATGCCGGTCATCCTGCTCACGGCCTGGACGTCGCTGGAGACGGCGGTGCAGATGGTGAAGGAAGGGGCGGTCGACTACCTCGCCAAACCGTGGAACGACGCCAAGCTGCTGGCGATCGTCGGCAACTCGCTGAGCGATCGCCGAGGGGAGCGCGAAGTGCGCCGGGCGCGCTCTGCGCTGGCGTCGAGCTTCGATCTGCGCGGCATCGTCTATGAGAGCGCGGCCATGCACCGCGTCATCACGCTGGCGCTGCAGGTGGCGGCGGCCGACGTGCCGGTGCTGATCACCGGTGCGAACGGGGCGGGGAAGGAGAAGGTGGCCGAGCTGATTCAGTCGAATTCGATGCGGCGGAAGATGCCGTTCGTCAAAGTGAACGCCGCCGCGCTTCCCGACGATCTGCTCGAGAGCGAGCTCTTTGGCGCCGAGGCAGGGGCATTCACGGGAGCGAAACGGCTGCGCATCGGACGGTTCGAGACTGCCAACGGCGGCACGCTCTTTCTCGACGAGATCGGGAACCTCTCAGCAGCAGCGCAAACGAAGCTGCTGCGCGTCCTGCAGAACGGCGAGTTCGAGCGCCTCGGCAGCAGTGACACGCGCCATGTCGACGTCCGCCTGCTCTGCGCCACGAACGCGGACCTCGGGCAAGCCGTCCGCGAGGGGAGGTTCCGGCAGGATCTCTTCTTCCGCCTGAACGTGATCGAGATCCACATCCCTCCGCTTCGCGACCGGCGGGACGACGTGCTGCCGGTCGCGGAGTCGTTCCTCGCCGCCGCGCGCAAGCGCTCCGGCCGCGCCTGGCGCCTCAGCGACGATGCGCGCGATGCGTTGGTGACGTACGACTGGCCAGGGAACATCCGCGAGTTGCAGAACCGCGTTCAGCGCGCGACGGTGACGGCGTCGAGCGATGTCCTCTCCGCGGTCGACCTCGGGCTGGCCACGGACGGTGTCCGCGCCGCCTCACCTGTGCACGGGGAGAAGGAGCAGATCGAGCTGCTCCTTCGCGACGGCGGGGGGAACGTTTCTGACGCGGCAAAGGCGTTGGGCGTCTCGCGTCAAGCGCTGTATCGGAAGATGCAGCGGTTGGGGATCGTGCTGGAGCGGCGGCCGCGGTGACTGATCGGGAGAGCGGGCGTCTTCGCCTGCTCCCGACGCGGCGTCCCGCCCGGCGGTGGGTCCGAGCGAGCAGCAGGGTGGAACCTGGAAACGCGGATCGTGACTTCTCCGTCGTGGCCCAACAGTCAGGTTCGCCTTCGTCCCCACCGTCGGGCGAGACGCCCGCCGGGAGCAGGCGCGGACGCCCGCTCTCCGCTCCGCCGCGTTGCGACAGGGCGTTCGATGCGAATCCAGCAAGCAGCGGTCGCCAGCCCGTGAGTCGCGCTGTCCGGTATCGAGCCGGAGCTGCCCGGCTGTGGGCCGGCGATATCCTGTATTCAGACGGCACTACCCGGCATTGGGACGGCATTGCCCGGCATCGGGACGGCACTGCCCGGCATCAGAACGGCACTGCCCGGCATTAGGACGGCATTGCCCGGCATCAGAACGGCCTTGCGCGGCCTTGTAACGGCACTGCCCGCCGCTAAGACGGCAGTACCCGACACTAAGACGGCGTTGCCCGATATTAGAACGGTGATGTCCGGTATTAGGACGGCGATATCCGGCATTAGGACGGCGACGTCCGGCATTAGGACGGCGACGTCCGGCATTAGGACGGTGATATCCGGCATTGGAACGGCATTACCCGGCATAAAGACGGTGCTGCCCGGCACCAAGACGGCATTTCCCGGCACTGGGACGGCGCTGCCCGGCATCAAGCCGGCGCAGCACGGCTTGACATCATCTGCATCCCTTTGATATCAAACCGTACTCATGGGGCTGGTTCGCCAGCGTTCTCGAGAGTGGGAGCCGGCGCTCGTGAGCCCCACGTTCGTGGCGGCCAAGCCGATGGCCGCCAGCACGTCGTTCCCTCCGGCCCTGACGAAGGAGAAACGCCATGAGCACGAATGAGAAGACCATGGACCTCTCTACCGCCGCGGACGTCCTGCGGCCGGCACCGGCGACACTGGCCCCCGAGGAGATCGTCGATCAGTTGCGCGCCATCAGCACGCGGATGGGTGAAGTCACGCCGCTGACGGCCGCGCAGCGAAAAGCGCTCCGTGGACGCATACGCACGCCCGATCCAGTCCTGCAGGCGTCGATCAACGTCATCGGTGCGCTCGACAACGTCTCGCAAGCCGTCGGCCAGCCGGCCGACGAAGTGCGTTCGTTGCAGAGCGAGGCCAACCGCTGGACGGCGGTGGAGGACGAACTGCGGAAGATGCTGAACGGCGTCTCCGGCGCGAACCTCATTCGCCGCCTGCGCGTCGACCTCATCGCCGCGCAGGCGTACACCATCGGTTCACAGTTGGCGCGCGACCCGGCCAACGCCATCCTCGTGCCGCACGTGGAGGAGATCAAGCGGTTGAAGAGATTCAGCCGGCGGAAGAAGGCGGCGCAGGATGCGGGTACGGCGGCGGACGAACAACCGGTTACGGAGGGTTCCGGCACGTCCGGTGATCCGAAGGCGTAGTGGGATGGGAGGGAGGCCGCGCGCGCGCAAGCGCGCCCGGTCGTTTTGCTGACCCAACCGGCAAACCCAGCGGCGCGACGCGTCTCTCAGGGCGTGTTCGCTCGCGCACTTCTCTTCTGCTGGTAGACCACGCCGAACGCACACTTATCTACAGATTCTAGGACGTGCCGGAGAAACTTACCGGCGGATTGTCTGGCTTCGTCGAGATCGTGTGCAGCGTCGTCTAGGTCGTCGCGCCACCTCTTGATGCGCACCGTTGATGCTTCGTCATTGTTCACGATCGCGAAACGAAGAGTCCAGTTCGCACCTTCCACGGCTTTCTTTGCGTCAATGGCCTCAGAGTATGCGTCCCAGTAATACAGAAGCGTTGGCTGAGCTTCAGCGCGCGCCGCAAACGCATCTGCATACGACAGTTCGTCTTGATCAGCTTTTATGGCCGTCATCATCGCCGCCCCTTGTGAGTAGGAGATAGCTATCTTGCCGAAATCGATTGTGGCGATCGCGGCCCGAGCTTTGGAAATGGCACTTCGAAGTGCGGCCAGCTCTTCGGCCTTTCGCGGTAGGTCGGAACAAGGTAGGGTGTCAGTGCGATGCTTCGAGTAGTGACTGGTCTCACCGACGGCGTTCTGGCCCGAGACACCCAAACCAATTACTAGAAAGCAAGTGGCGATTCTCATGTTGGGCGTTCTCCTTGCGCACTCAGGTGTCGGCGTTGTTGGACCGGCTGTTCGCTCGATATGTTACATATGCAACTCGATGATTGTCTTACCGCTCTCTGTCTTTCCAGCTGTTATCAGTGACTGAATGTGCTTCCATCGCGGCCCAGCGATTGCTCCGGTCGCGAGCATTTCAAGTACTGGGTTCGGCGCAACTCGGGGATCGACGCCTGAGTTTACCTCTGATGCGAGGAGAGGCCAGAGAGCCGCTGCGAACGAAAGACCGCGCGCGCCACCCTCCAATTCTGGACCGTAGGAGACTATGCCGCAAACTCTTTCCTCGTGGACAAGCGGGCCGCCGCTCATGCCAGGCTCGAAGGGGCAGCTGACCGCAAACTGTGGAAACATCCAGGTACCACGACCGTGCGGGTAGTGACCCGTAACCTGGCCCTCCATTAGCTTTGGTTGCGCTTCGATTTCGACAACCGCCTCGCCAGCTGTGTGTTTGTACGCGGCCTCGGCATAGCCGAACGACCATATTTTTGAACCGAGGTCGGGCGGAATCAGTTCGAGCTCTGGAAACGGTTTCGGCCAAAGGAAGGAGTTGGACACGACGTCATTCGGAACGAGATTGAGAAAGGCCATATCGGTGTAGTCGAGCGGTGTCGCACCAGTAATTTTCCAATGAGCTGTGAGATACGAATTGTTCGGATCTACTTGCTGGACGGCGGCGAGCTCGAATGCTCCTTCGACCGTGTGTTTTGGGTATTGCCCCTGTCTCCATGGCATCTCGAGCAGGTCCCACAGGCCGCGAACCACGTGAGCCGCAGTGATTGCCGTGAAAGGCGCAACGAAAAAGCCACTGCCGAGTGCGGAATAGACCTGTTTGTCATGGCTCATTCCGGTAATGCCGAAGGTCAAGGGTGTGGCGAACTGAAACATCGCGTCAGAAGTCATGGCTCACCCTTGTTGTAGACCCGACCAGCCCGGTCTCGGAAGTCCCACTTGTTATTGAGCCCCTCCCGCCTCGCGGAGAAAATCACGCCACGATGGATAACGGGCGACTGGGCTCGTCACAGGGTTGATCGTAACACGTTGCGGTCGAACGAGTTGGCTCATTCCCGTTGCTGTGATGGCTCCGTTATCCGTCGTATTGTGACGGCGAATCGTCCTCCGGCAGCTGACCACGAGGGCTTCGAAGCCGCCGACGCGCCGAGCCCGAGCCGACGAAGCGGTGAGCGGGATTCCTCGCTTCGCTCTGAGGTTGTTAAAAGAATACGACTTGGTAATTTGTCATCCTGAGACTGCCGAAGCCGCTGAGCGAGCGTAGCGAGCGAAGAGCGGCGGAGGACGGCGAAGGATCTCCAGATGCGCTGCTTGGGGCAGGAGCGAAACTGTGGTTTTTGTGACGTCCGATTGACGACAAACCTCTGCCGAGCTTCTGCCACAGGTCGCGCAACGTGAGATCCTTCGCCGTCCTCCGCCGCTCTTCGCTCGCTACGCTCGCTCAGCGGCTGCGGCAGGCTCAGGATGACATTGCTGTGTTGTTTTGCTATACCAGACGCCGCCTCACGCGAACCATCGTGCCAATTACGTGGGGTTGCATCTGGAAAACCAACTTCCACAGACTTTCTTACATGCACGCTGCGTTGAGCTTCCAGATACGACCCCAACCTCACCCTGAGGCTCTATTTGACCGGCGTTGTCAGCGGTTTGCCCTTCTCGGCAACGAAGACCACGGCCAACTTGGCCGTTACGGCGCCGTTGTTCGTCGCCTGATGAACCTTACCCGGGAGGATGTGGAAAACGTCGCCGGCTTTCAGAGTTACCGTGGGACTGCCCTCATTCTCGAGCGAAATCGAACCCTCGAGCACGAAGGCAAACACCTCGGCCGGGTGCGTGTGCTTGCCCTCCGCAGCGCCGGGAGGCAATTCCACCAAAGCCATGACGCCCTCCCGCTCTGGAATGCTCATGTCCTGTTTCAGTACGACGGTGCGCTTGACGGCTGGCGCTTGCTGGGCATGCACGGCCAGTGTCCCTGCCAAGCCCAGAGCGGTAACAACGGCGATCATTCTGACTGGTCCCAAACGCGCGAAGTTCATGGCTTCTCCTTTTTCCGCCGGGAGGCGGAGACATTGAACGGTGCCAACGACAGACGGCGACTCGAAGATAGGGCAGAATGAAAAGCGCCGGGTTTGACCCGCGCAAACCTGACGGAATTCTAGCTCACCGGCGTGGAGCAGCACGCGAGAAGGATGGCCTTACCACTCGTTGCAGGAACCATGCGACGTCTGCGCGGCTGGCATGAGGGGGATTCTTCGCTTCGCTCAGAGGTTGTGAAGATACGATCAGGGCAATCTGTCATCCTGAAGCCTGCCGGAGCCGCTGAGCGCAGCCGAAGGGGCGGGCTCAGGATGACAAAATGGTGCTGGTGCTGCTATGACCAGACGCCGCCTCACGCGAACCATCGCCCTGCACCTCACGGCCACCATCGCCATTATCGCGATCGCCGCGGGCTTCGGTGCTCGAGCGCTCTTCCACGCCTCACCGCGCAACGCATCCTTCTTCGGCGCCGCGTTGCTTCTCATCGGCCTGATGATCATGTCCCTCACCATGCGCGCCCCGCTCCGCCGCATCCGCCGCAACCTCGGCGCTCTCGTCGACGGCGTGCGCGGCTTTGCCGACGATGACTTCAGTCTCCGTCTTCACGTCACCGGCAGCGACGAGATCACCGATCTGGTGACGGTGTACAACGACATCGGCGACGTCCTCCGCGATCAGCGGAACGAGTCGGTGCAGCGGGAGCTGTTGTTCGAGACGGTGCTGCAGGCGTCGCCGCTGGCGACGATTCTGACCAGTGACCGCGGACGGATCGTCTTCGTCAACCGGGCCGCGCGCGATCTGTTCGGCGGCGGGGAGAGGATCGAAGGGCGGAAGTTCGACGAGATCGCGGACGAGGTGCCGGCATTGGCGGAGGCGCTCCGTTCGGGGGAGAGCGCGATCTTCACCGTCGGCGGCGAAACGTTTCAACTGACGCGGCGAACCTTTTATCTCAACACCCGCGAGCACGTCCTCCTTCTCATCGCCCGACTGACGCAGGATCTGCGACGGCAGGAGCTCGATATCTGGAAACGGGCCATCCGCGTGGTCAATCATGAGCTGAACAATTCGCTGGCGCCGATCCACTCGCTCTTTCATTCCGCCGGCGTGGTCCGCGCGCGCATGGACGATGACGGGCGGCTGGCCGAGATCAATGCGGCGATCGAAGAGCGGCTGGCGTCGTTGCAGCAGTTCATCGACGGCTACGCCCATCTGGCGCGGCTGCCGAAGCCGCGCCGCGAGCGGGTGGCCTGGAACGACCTGCTGGCCGCCGTTCAGCGCATCGTGCCGTTCGCCGTCGAGACAACCCCATCGCACGAGGCGATGATCGACCGCGGCCAGATCGAGCAGGTGCTCATCAACCTGGTGATGAACGCCCGTGAAGCGGGGAGCGCCGAGGGGGAGATCGTCGTCCGCATCGCCCGCCGCGACGGCGGCAGCGCGCTGATCGTCGAAGACCGCGGCCAGGGGATGGACGACGAGACGCTGCGCCACGCCCTCCTCCCTTTCTACTCCACGAAACCCGGCGGCACCGGCCTCGGCCTGGCCCTGGCCGGCGAGATCATCGACGCACACGGAGGAAACGTCCGGCTGGCGCGGCGGGAGGGGGGAGGGATGGTGGTTACCTGCTGGATTCCCGATTAGCGCTTCGTGCGTTGTCGGTTGTCGGTTGGTTTGCGCAAACTTGGACAGTGTAGCGTTCAGCGGGTTGTCGGTTGTCGGTTGTCGGTTGGTCGAGGCGCTTGGGCTTGGTGGTCAAATGCGGCTCATCGGGCAGCGCTGCGGCCTCAGACAACCGAGAACCGACAACCGACAACGCGCGAAGCGCCGGTTAACCCAACGAATCGGAAACAACGCGCCATCCCGACAACCGACAACCGATAACGCGCGAAGCGCCGAAATACCTCAAATCCGCCGCTGTTAGAGCCCGCGTGCAACGGTCCCTCATCGCCCTTTCCCTCGCCATCGTTGCCGGTCTGTCCACGGCTGCCTCCGCTTCGATCACAACCATGCCCTTCTCGCAGGTCCGTAAGGGGATGCACGGATACGGGGAGACGGTATTCGATGGTACGAAACTCGAGCGCTTCGACGTCGAGATCACCGGCGTTCTCGAGAACATCGGGCCGGGGCAGGATCTGATCCTGGCCAAAGTGTCTGGACCGATGATCGAACGGGCCGGCGTCATCGCCGGGATGAGCGGCTCGCCGATCTATATCGACGGCAAGGTCATCGGCGCGCTGGCCTACTCGTGGCAATTTGCGAAAGAGGCGATCGCCGGGATCACCCCGATCGATGAAATGTTGAAGATCGCCCAGGTCGACGGCGGCCCGGCCGGCGCGCTGGTCGCGGCCACCCCGCGCATGAGCGGCGCCGAGTTCCTGCAGGCGATGATCCAGCACAAAACAGCAGAAAAATTCGAGTCGATGATGAGCAGCCTGACCGGCGCCTCGCCGGCCTCGGCCGTCGCCGGCGCGAGACCGATCGCCGTGCCGCTCTCGATGTCGAGCTTCTCCCCAGACACGCTGGGACGCTTCGGCAAGTACCTCGATCCGCTCGGCTTCATGCCCGTTCCGGCAGGCGCCTCGTCGACGTCGGCCACCACCGGCACCCCGGCATCGAAAGAGTTCGCTGCGGGCGACGCCATCGGCGCCGTCCTGCTGCGCGGCGACTTCAACGTCGCCGCCACCGGCACGGTGACCTACATCGACGGTGACCACGTCTATGCCTTCGGACACCCGTTCCTGGACATGGGGCAGGTGGCCTTCCCGATGGCGAAGTCGGAGATCGTCGGCGTGCTGCCCAGCCTGGCCAGCTCCTTCAAGTTCGCCAACACCGGCGCGGTCGTCGGCGCATTCCGGCAGGACCGCGCCGTCGGCATCATGGGCGTGATGGGGGAGAAGGCCGACATGATCCCGGTCGACCTCGAGGTGGAAGGCTCCGGGCCGGCGCAGAAGTATCACGTCGACGTCCTGCGCCATTCGCAGCTCACGCCGCTGATCCTGGCCATGGCTGCCGACACGGTGGTCGCCAACTCCCAGCGCGCCGCCGGCGAACGGACGGTGATGCTGGAGTCGGAGATCAAGCTGAAGGGCTACAAAGATCCGATCGTCCTGCGCGAAGGGTGGGCCGGCGCGCAGGCGCGCCAGGCCATCCCGTCGTACCTGGCCGTCGTGGCCGGCTACGTGATGTCGAATGAATTCCATGCAGCCGACATCGAGTCGGTCAAGATCCGTTTCCAACATACAGACGATCTGAAGATCGCCAAGGTCGTCGAGGCGTCGCTGGAGATGCCGGATAGGGGCCGCGTGCACCCCGGAGACGTGGTGAAGGTCCGCGCGGTTCTGAAGCCGTACCGCGGCGAGGCCTTCGTCGATACGTTCGACGTGACCATCCCCGCCGATCAGGCCGCCGGCACCGCCTACCTGCTGGTCGGCAGCGGCTCGGTGCTCAATCAGGTCGACTTCCTGCTGGTCCCGCCCGATCCGCGCAGTCTCGACCAGGTCATCGGCGTCCTCAAGCGGCTTCGCCCGTCGACCGAGCTGACGCTGGGCCTGTACGAGCAGACCGACGGCGCGGTCACCGCCGGCGTCTACCTGCCGGACCTTCCGCCGACGATGCGCGCCATCGTCAGCAGCGACACTTCGAACGGTCCGCAGGCGCCGGTCCGCTACCATGCCTCGCAACACATCGCGCACCCGCTCGGCTATATCGTCGACGGCGTCGTGAAGATCGATCTCGACGTCAAGCCGGCCAGTTGATCGGCGCACTCCCGAAAACGAAAGGATTACCAGCACAATGCGCCGAGGCCTTGTTCTCGCAGTTACCGGGCTCCTTGTTTCCCTAGCAATCAACGCCTACGCCGTGGCGCCCCAGTTCTGGCGCGTCCGGAACACCGAAGACTTTCTCTCCGGTGACATCGAGGGTTTCGCCATCACCTCGCGCGGCGAGCTGCGGCCGGGCCCCTCGCTGAAAAAGATCGGCACGTTCACCGAGCCGTTCGTGCTGGCCCAGGTGGCCGCGCCGAACGGCGACCACTTCTTCGGCACCGGAAACCAGGGGAAGGTCTACCGCCTGCGCGGCACCGAGCTGAAAGCGATCTACACCGCCGCCGAACCTGAGATCTACGCCGTGGCCTTTCACGATGGCGTGCTCTACGCCGGTACGTCGCCCAATGGGAAGGTCTACGGCATCGACCCGAATGACGGGAAGGCCACGGTCTTCTACGATCCGAAGCAGGCCTACATCTGGGCGATGGAGTTCCTGCCGAACGGCGACCTGGCCATCGCCACCGGCGTCGACGGAAAGCTCTTCCGCGTCACGCCGAAAGGGGAGGGGAAGGTTCTCTTCGACTCGCCGGAGACGCATCTCCGCTGCCTGGCGGTGAAGAAAGACGGAACGATCCTCGCCGGCGGCTCCGCCAAGGGCCGCATCTACGAGATCCGCCCCGACGGCGCCGCGCACGCGCTCTACGACTCCGCACTGTCCGAAATCTCGTCCATCTACGTCGATGCCGACGGCATCGGCTGGGCCTCCGCGGCGAGCAATGTTCTGCCGTCGACCGCGCCGTCGAAGGCGACGCAGCCGAAACCGGCCGGACAGACCGGCACCGCCTCAACGTCTGCCAGCGCCTCGTCCAGCGAGCAGAAGAAAGACGAGTCGGCCGGCAACGTCGAGGTCAGCATCTCCTTCGACGACAGCACCGGAGCGGTATCGAGCGCCTCGGGCGGAGGGAGCGGCGAGATCTACCGCATCAATCCCGACGGTTTCGTCGAAATCGTCCGCAAGTTCGAGCACGAGATGGCCTACGGCATCACCGGCGGTCCGAACGGCTCGATCCTCCTCGCTACCGGACCGCAGGGCCGCATCTACGAGCTGAAGGACAGCGAGGTCGCTCTGGTCGGCACCGTGCCCGGAAAGCAGGTCGTCTCCATTTCGACGGCGGGCAGTGAAACACTGATCACGACCACGAACAGCGGCGCCGTCTATCGCATGGAGCCCGGGCCTTCCCCGAAGGCGGAGTTCCGCTCCGCCGCGAAGGATGTGGAGCGCTTCTCCCGCTTCGGAAACTATCGCATCGAGGGGGCGAACGTCGGCGACGGTCATCTGGCCATCGCCTTTCGCTCGGGCAATACCCGGACTCCCGACGCGACGTGGAGCCCATGGAGTGGCGCCTCGACCGCCGCCAGCGGCCAGGTCGATGCCCCTCCCGGAAAGTACATCCAGTGGAAGCTGACCATGCCGAAGCCGGCGGCGAACATCTCCGTCGACAGCGTCACGGTGGCCTTCATCAACCGCAATGTCGCGCCGTCGATCGACAACGTCGTAGTCCAGGACCCGGCCGTGGTCTACATCACCGGGAGCTACCCGCAATCACCGCAGATCGTGGAGGCGACGAATCCCGACGAGTACGGGATCTTCACCAGCCTCGATACACCGCGCGACAAGAACGAGAGCGGCAAGAAGGTGTTCCGCAAGGGCTACCGCACGGTGACCTGGCGCGCCCACGACGACAACGGCGACTCGCTACGCTACACGCTGTCGTTTCGTCTCAAAGGAGGTGGCAAGTGGCTCCGCCTGCGCGAGAACCTCGAGGAGACGTCGATGAACTTCGATACGTCGCAGCTCCCCGACGGCGCCTACGAGCTGCGTCTCACCGTGACCGATGCTCAGGACAATCCCGACGCACCGTTGAGCGATGCCAAGGAGGGGATCGATTTCACCGTCGACAACACACCGCCGGTGATTGCCTTCACCACCGAGGGGGAGGACGTCGTCATCCGGATCACCGACAAGCTCTCGCCCATCGGCAAGGTCGAATACTCCGCCGACGCGCAGAAGTGGATCCGCATCACCCCGGTCGACGGCATCAGCGACTCGCCGAGCGAAACGTACCGGCTCAAGCGCAGCGCGCTGGCCGGCAAATTCGTCATCGTCCGCGCCGTCGATGCGTTCTACAACGTGGCCACGGAGTCGATTACGTTGCCGTGAGGTTCTTAGAGGGAATTGTCTGCGCTCTTGAGGTAACGTATGCGGGTGCCTCCCGCTACGTATCTCGACAGCAACGTGATCAGCTATCTGACCGCGCGACCAAGTCGGGACATCGTTACCCTGGCCCATCAACAACTGACACAACAATGGTGGGACCAGCAGCGACACAACTTCGAGCTCTACGTTTCAGAGCTGGTCATGTTCGAGATAGGCCGTGGCGATCCGATCGCGGCGGAATCCAGGCGCGCCTTCGTTCGAGGCTTGCCGGTTCTTCGAATCACTGACGAAGCGCGCCTCCTTGGGGATCGTGTCTTCCGGGCTACGACACTTCCGGACAAGGCCGCTCCCGACGCGCTGCATGTTGCTCTTGCCGCGGTCAACGGGATGGATTTTCTGCTCACGTGGAACTGTACTCACATCGCGAACGGGGTGGTTCTGAAGGTCGTCAATGCGGCCTGCCGTGAAAACGGCTACGAACCTCCGATCGTTTGTACGCCCGAGGAGTTGGTTACGTCATGAAACGCACCGTCGATGATGCAGTGGTCGCCGAAATCCGCGCCGTAAGGCAGGAACTGGCAGAGCGCTTCGGCAACGACATGAACGCCTTGTGCGATTTTCTCGCGACAGAAGAGGCGCAGCACGAAGACCGGCTGGTCAATCGCCCTCCGAATGCCCCGCAGCGCGTTCGTGCAACCGCTGGAGGCCGGGAGTAAGCCCGCTGAAAATTCTCACTTCCACCGGTCGGAGCCCCTTCGCCTGACGGCCTGCCCCTATAATCACCGGCGTGAACCGAATCCGCATTGCCTTCGCACTCAGCCTGCTTCTCCTCGGCGCCTGCTCGAAGGAGAGACCGGTCCAGCCTCAGACGGTCGTCGAGGATGAGAACACGCCGCAGGACGGCGGTACGCTCATCCGGCGGCTGTCGAGCGACATCAACACGCTCAACCCCCTTCTCATCAACAGCCGGTATGAGCACTATGTGGCTGCGTACCTCTTCACGCCGCTGCTGCAGCTCGATGCCAACCTCCTTCCGACCGCGGCCGGCTCGCTGACCGACAAGTACGAGATCTCGCCGGACGGGAAGCTTTACACGTTCCATCTGAACCCGAAGGCAACCTTCTCGGACGGGACGCCGGTGCGGGCCAGCGACGTCCTGTTCACACTCTTCAAGATCGTCGATCCCAAATCGGAGTCGGCACAGTTCGCGGGGCTGTTCGAGCTGCTGGACGAGCCGAACTCGCACGCCGACGACGCGCACAACACCGTCGTGGTGGCATTCAAGGAAGTGTTGGCGCCGCAGCTTGTAGCATTCGCGGTCGCCGTGCGCCCGATCCCGCAGCACGTCTATTCGCAGGGTGACTTCAAGACCGCCTACAACATGACCGCCGTCGGGTCCGGTCCGTACAAGCTCGTCCGGCGCGTTCCGGGAAAGGAAATCGTTCTCGAGCGCCGCGCCGATTTCTGGGGAGTCCGTCCCCATATTCAGACCATCCTCTTCAAGGTCATCAGCGACGACAACACCGCCTGGCAGGCCATCAAACGTAGTGACATCGACGAGACCATGATCAGCTCCGACGTCTGGACGATGGAGAGCCGCCGCCCCGATCTGATGCGGGCCATGAACTTCCGCCGTTTCTACATGATCAGCTACAACTACATCCCCTGGAACACACGCGATCCGATACTCTCGGACAAGCGGGTCCGCCGGGCGCTGGCGATGTGCGTCGATCTGCAGTCGATCATCAACAACATCTACCACGGCACGGCGCGGGCCATGAACGGCCCGTTCACACCCGATCAGTGGTCGTACAACCCCGAGGTTCCGGTGATCCGCTACGACCCCGACGAGGCGAAGCGAATCCTCAATTCCCTCGGCTGGACCGATACCAACGGCGATGGCATTCTCGACAAGAACGGCAAGCCGTTCGCGCTGGAGATGGTCATCGGCGCGGGCAACAGCACCTCGATGCTGCAAGCACAGCTCTACCAATCGTGGCTGAAGAACATCGGCGTCGACTTGAAGATCACGACCATCGATCCGAGCGCCTACTTCCAGGGCCTTCTGGCCGGCAAGTTCCAGAGCTCCTATATCGCATGGGATCTCGATCCCGATCCCGATCCGCGCGCTCTGTTCCACTCGTCGCAGTTCCCGCCGGCCGGCCAGAACTACGTCTTCTACAAGAACCCGGCTGCCGACGCCCTCATCGATCAGGCCCGCCACGAGCTCGACCACTCCAAGCGCGTGGCCATCTATCGCCAGCTCCACGCCGTCCTGGCCGACGATCAGCCCTACACCTGGACGGTCCAGGTCTCGACCAAGTGGGCGATCGCCAAGCGGGTCAAGAACGTGAAGGAGAGTAAGGGGTGGGGTCTGTACCTTTGGTACCCCGGCGAGCTCGATTGGTGGATTCCGAAGAGCCAGCAGAAGAGGTGAGGGGAAGGGGGATCTGCTTCGAAGTAGAGCGGTATCGTGAACCCGGGCCATCAAATGGCTACGCGCTTAGCCACCTGTTGCGCGGTTTCTAGTTTTTCGAGGTAGGGATAATACCGGCTCACGGCACTCCATATCATATGGAGGTGATTTCATGCGTACGAAAGTGTGGGCCGCACTGCTGTCGTTGTTGGTCAGTCTGGCATTGCAATCGACGGTTCTCCTCGCTCAGGCGCACTGCCGGGAGCGGCGGAACGTCGATGCCGTCGACGCGACGACGATCAAAGCGCTCTCCGACGCGATCCAGAAGCTGAAGAGCCAGAACCCCGACCGCTACGAATTCTGAAAAAACGTTCATGGACGCTTCCCGGAAGGGCCGTGCGATCACAGCAACAATCAGCTCCTGCCATGGCATCGCGCGATGCTCGCGTATTTCGAACAGGAGCTGCGTAGCGTCAGCGGAGATTCATGCCTCGCCCTCATCTACTGGAACTGGACGACGAATGCCACGGGGAGCCACGGCTATCCGAAGGCGTTCGAAGACGCGTTTCCCGACGGGACGCGAAACGACAACAGCGGCACCGCGCAGCCGCCGGTGGCGCCGGACGAGATCACGGCGCTGTTGAAGTTGCCGTGGCCCGATTTCTCGGCCGGCATTCAGAGTCCGCATGGATACATTCACGTCGATTATGTCGGCGGCCACATGACCTCTCCGCCGACCGCGGCCGAGGATTTCATCTTCTACGGCCATCACGCCGAGCTCGATCGGATATTCGCGCAGTGGCAGGCGCTGCACTCGGGCGACAAAGGTCCGCCGAACAAGAAGTTCACGACGTCCGGCTTTCCGAGGCCGACCTCGACGGACGACGTGCGCGACATCTCGAAGCTCGAGTACACGTACGACACCCTCGGCGGCGTGCAGGCCGAGGCATTGGCCGAGGCGCCCTATCCTCCGGCCGCGCTTTCCGTGACGGGAGGGAGCGTGACGACGTTCCCGGTCGACATCAAACAATTGAAGAGCGACGCGCGGCTGGTGCTCGATAGCGTCCCTGTGTCGCGCGAGTACTCGGAACAGGGCCTCGTCTATCTGCATCCGGAAAACGTTCCGTACCAGTCGGAGCCCGACTTCATCCGAGCCTACTTCGCCGGCTATTTCTTTATCTGGAAGCGGACGGGCGCCGATCATCCGACGCATCCGGCGACGATGGGCGTCGTCGTCGATCTGAGCCGCCGCTACAACCGCCTCGCCGCGGCTGGCACTCCGAAAGGGAAGTGGGTGGTGACGGTCGTGACCTCGCGCGTGACGGAGGCGCCGGCAGGCCGGAAATCGGTCAGCAGCGCTGCGTTGACGTTCAGCGCCGCGGCGATCCGGTCGGCCGGCGGTAGCACGGCGTTGAAGGCAAGGAAGGGCGGTGGCAAATGAAAGATCCGGTGTGGGAGCTCAACATCCGTCCGATGTTTCGCGCGCTCGACCGCCGCGGCATGGCGTTTCGAACGGATCTCTTCAGCTACGACAAGGTGGTCGAGCTGGCGAAGGATCCTGACGCCGATATCCTCAGCCGCGTGTCCAGCGACATGCCGCTGATCGACAAAGGCGGTCCGTGGCCGCAGGAATGGGTGGCGCTATTCAAACGGTGGATGGAGGGCACGCCGCCGTTTGCGCGGCTCGGGCTGGCCCGAGGCGATTACACCGCCGTGCGCAATGGATCCAACGTCGTCATCACGGCGAAGGTGGTGCGCCCGTCGCCGAAGTCGTGGATCTGGTTTCAGGAAGACGTCGATTCGCTGGAGCCATTTGCGTACGCACTCTACCTGGCGCGAGGCAACGATGCGCCGCGCGACATCTCGACGACCGTCACCGACACCATCGCCATTCCGCAGAGCGTCACGGGGATCACGATGCGCGACTCGGAGGGGACCAAGACGATCAGAATCACATGAGGGAAAGTTAGATCCCGTCGAACGCGGCCTGAACGTCGAGCGCGCCATCGGTGACGCGGACCATCGTCCATTCGTCAAGTGGCACCGAGCCAAGGGATTTGTAGAATTGTTTTCTGCATATTTCGTTCCAAACAACGGCTACCTGAACGCCCACGTGACGGAGACCCATGCTGCCAGCGTAAAGAGGGCAAGTCGTCCGCTCGCGCGGACGACTTGCCGGGCTCATTCAGTTAATTCGGATTCGCCGACCGGAACGTGGCCACCAGGCCGACCCATTGTTGGCCGCCTCCGACGGAGGCCGAGTGGCCCGTTTGTCCGGAGGAAGTCGTGATCAGCTCGTGCACCGCCGTCGTGAGGTGGTTTCCGATGAAGTGGTCGCTGACTTCCACGAACCCGTTCGAGGGATTCGAGAAACTGGTCGGCGTGTAGGTGGTCAGCCCCGTGACCACGACCTCCTTCGGCTGCGCCGTGGCTGCCGTGAAGCCGGTGTCGATGGAGCCACTATTCGTGCCGTTGGCATCGGCGGCAGTTCTGTCGAGAACGCTCGTGAGCGCCGCGCCCGAATACTCGAGGACGTTCAGGATCTGGTCGTGGAAGCCCTGGGTTTCCGTGAACGTCTCCGACGTCCGTCCGCCGGGGTTGTTGGGCATGTAGTAGATGGTGGTGACGATGTTCGTCCACACCTGCGTTCCCGCCTGCACCCATCCCGCGGGGGCGTTCCAACCGTTGCTCCCGCCGGTATCGACGTCGGAGGAGATCACGGCTACCAGCAGCGTTCCGGCCTGTGTCGGCTGCGGCCAGGTCGCGGTGATACTGGTCTGCGACTGGGCCAGGGCAAACGCGGCCTGGCGGCGTGTGATCTGCGGCGGCTGCACCGTGACCGTGGCTGTATTGCTGTTGACGCTGGCCGTCCCATTGCACGTGCTGGTCACGCGCACCCAGTACGACTTCGTCGCTGACAGCGCCGGTGTGGTGAACGAGCTGCTGTTCGTGCCGACCGGTGTCGTCGTCACGCCGCTGGTTCCGTCGTACCACTGATAACTGAACGGACCGCTGCCGGCCGCGACGACGCTGAGCGTCGCCGACTGACCTGAGTTGATCGTCGTCGATGCCGGCTGCGTCGCGATGGACGGAGGCGCGCAGACCGTTACCGTCGCCGTGGTGCTGTCGACGCTGCCGCAATTGTTGGAGATCCTGACCCAGTAGCTGGTCGTCGTCGCCGGCGTCACCGTGAGCGAGCTGCTGTTCGTGCCCACGGGCGTCGTCGTCAACGATGCCGCTCCCTGGTACCACTGATAATTCGTCGTGCCGGCGCTGTTCGCCGTTACGGTCAGCGTCGTTGACTGGCCTGCGTTGATCGTGCGTGACGTCGGCTGCGCCGTGATCGACGGAGGAACTGTGCAGGTCACGGTTACGACGGCTGTATTGCTGTTCACGCTCGCGCTGCCGTTGCATGTGCTGGTGACCCGCACCCAGTACGACTTGTTCGTCGTCAGTGGCGGGGTCGTGAAGGACGCGCTGTTCGTTCCCACCGGTGTCGTGGTCGTGCCGCTGGTTCCCTCATACCACTGGTAGTTGATTGGACTGCTGCCGCCGGCCACGACGCTGAGCGTTGCCGTCGAGCCGCTGGGGATCGTCGTCGACGCCGGCTGCGTGGTGATTACGGGCGGATTGCAGACCGTGATCGTCGCCGTGGCACTGTCGGTGATGCCGCAGGCGTTCGAGACGCGGACCCAGTAGCTCGTCGTGACCGAGGGGGAGACCGTGAGTGAACTGCTGTTCGTACCGACGGGGTTGGAGGTGTTCGGAGCCGTGCCCTGATACCACTGATAGGTTACGGCCTGGCTCGCCGTCACCGTCAACGTCACCGGCTGACCGGTGTTAATCGTCGGTGAGGCCGGTTGTACCGTGATCACCGGCGGAGCCGTGCAAGCCACCGTGATCGTGGCCATGCTGCTGTCGATGGTGTGCGCCACGTTGCACGAGCTGGTGACCCGTACCCAGTACGATTTCGTGACGGTGAGGGGCGGAGTCGTGAACGAGCTGCTGTTGGTCCCGACCGGTGTCGTGGTCGTGCCGCTCAGGCCTTCGTACCATTGATAGCTGAACGGTCCGCTACCGCTGGCCACCACGGTGAGCGTGGCCGTCGATCCGGGCGTGATCGTTTGCGAGGCGGGTTGTATGGAGATGCCGAGCGGATTGCACGCGGTGACCACGCGGGGAGTGGAGGTCGTGCTCTGTCCGGCGGTGTCGGTCGTCGTCAGGACGACGCTGAACGTTCCGGGGCCGGCATAGGTGTGCGTGGTGACCGGTCCGGCCGTGTTGGTGCTCTGGCTGTCGCCCCAGTTCCAGCCATAGTTCGTGATGCCGAAATCGTCCGACGAGGCGGAGGCGTTCGCCGTGCACGTCAGATCGGAACAGGTGACCGTGAAGATTGCAGTAGGCGGCGTGTCGCACGAGCCGACGCTGACGAGGTCGGCGTTGAGGATCACCAGCGCGAAGTCCTGTTCGAACGTCGACAGATTGCCGTCCGTGTCTCCGGCGATGTTGGCCGCTCTCACCGTGACGCTGAACTGCTCGTTGGCCGTCATGAAGGAGCGGAAGTACTCGACGTTGTTGACGTTATCGAAGGGCAGGTTTCCGCTGGAGGGATAGGCAACCGACTCCTCGCCGTTGGCCGTCACCGCTAGCGAATTGCCGACATAGACGTTGGACGGATTGGAGTTGCGCCTCACTTCGAGATTGAGATCGTTGACCAGCGGATTCGAAACGCCCGCCGTGGCCGGCGTGTCCATCCAGACCAGCGCGATCTTCACCGGCTTCGACGCGTCACGGACTTTGAGACTGGAGCAGAACGTCTGTCCGGCCTGCGTGAACAGCCGCGCCGGCGATTGATCGAAGAAGACCGGCTTCTGCGCGCCGTTCAGGATGTCCTCGAGCGTCAGCCGCCCGAATCCCTGCTGCTGGCTCGGAACGGGGCCGATGGGAATCGTTGGATTCTTGCTGCGGTCTTCGCCTCCGCGAACGCTGCGCGCGCCGGCGATGAGGGTGGCCTTGATGAGCGCGGGACTGGTGTCTGCGGGAGCGTTGCCGAGGTAACGCTTCACGACGATCGAAGCGGCGGCGCCGAGGGGGGCGGCGAAGCTCGTCCCGCTGTCGCCGCTGTAAATGAAGGAGTTCTCATAGTTGGCCAGGCAGTAACCGGTAGTCGGGTTGTCCGGCCAGAAGATCGAGGTCTCCGTCGAGACGATGAGCGACGCCGGCGCCATGAGGTCCGGCTTGACGTACCCCGCAAGAGCGGACCCGGTGCGCGAGGTCCTCATGATGTTCATGAAGCTGTCGCCCTTGGTCCCCCTGCAGTTGTTTGCATCGGCCTCGGGACGGTAGTTCTCCAGACCGCCGAGGGTCAGGACGTTCTTCGCCATACCCACGGGCGAGGTCTTGTTGCCGGTTCCGTTGTCGTCGTTTCCCGCGGCGACGGCGAGGAGGATCGGAATGCGTGCGGAGCTTGCGCCGTCGTCAGAGTCGCGGGCGGCGATGTCGAACTGCCTCGAGAGCGAGTCGTACAGTCCCGCGTCCAGCGTGCTTTCCCAGGAGTGGTTCTGGACAGTCGCTCCGTTGTTCGCGGCGTCGGCGGTCCAGAGAAGCAGGCGGCTGGGATCGATACCGCTGGTCGCGGTCGTGATCTTCGTCATGAAGATGCCGGCCGTCGGTGCGCCGCCCAGACCCATGAGGAAACCGCCCGAGTCGAACCTCTGCGCGGAGGCATTTCCGGCGGCGATGCCCGAGACGAGAGTCCCGTGCTTGTACTGGTCGCAGAGGAGCTGCCCCTGGGCGCACATCGTGTCGGGAGGGAAGGAGGACGTGTTATAGCCGAGGGCGCCGAAGAACTTGCGGCCGTCGAGATCGGGGTGACCGAACTGGTTCGCGCCGTTATCGAGTCCGGTATCGGCGACGCCGATCATCCACGACGTTGCCGGCATGGTTGCGCACTCGGTGCAGTGGGCCAGGACCCAGCTCCAGTAGTCGGCGCCCACGGTGGGCTGCGTTTCCGCCGCGTTCAGGAGCGGTGAGAGCGACTGCGACTGCCGCCCGTCCGACAGCCTTCCCTCGGGCTTTAGGCCGGCGGAGAGGATCATCTGATGCTGCAACAGCGCCCTGGCCGCGGTCTCGCCCATGCGCCCGTACACGAGCGTGTCGAGCGACCCGCGATGGACGTCGATCGCGCCTTCGGCGGCGGCGCGGATCGCTTCAACGCCCGCTTCCGAGGCGGCACCGGCCGGGAGCTCGAACAGGAGGTCGTGCGATGCTCCGTCGCCGGATAGGAATGTCGCCTTCTGATAGGGATGATAGAAGTCCAGCCATTGGACGTACGGGAGATCCCGCGTCTGCGCCGCCAGCTCGGGGGGTCCGACGACGAGGTAGCCATCGTTCGGAATGTATCGTGACAGCGTCCAGCCGAGGGCCTGCAGCGCGGCCACCCATTCCTTGCGAGGCGGCGCGACAAACTGCAGGACGAAGACGCCGGGCTTGCCGGCGGCGTACCCGTGAGCGAGCCTGCCCGGCGGCACCCCCTGGATGCCCTCCCGGACATCGACGTCGCCGCCGGGGAGGCGGAGGTGGTCCAGCTCATCGCGGGCGCTGACGCGGACGTGCTCCTGCGCGGCCTGCTGTTTCAACGCCTCCA
>Ga0210402_10001286_pt1 | contig 26022 bp, 21 predicted proteins | sample IncBWC7MmetaG_FD_161055 | JGI IMG/M metagenome (GOLD analysis project Ga0210402, IMG submission 161055) | Forest soil microbial communities from Barre Woods Harvard Forest LTER site, Petersham, Massachusetts, United States - Inc-BW-C-7-M | ecosystem: Environmental > Terrestrial > Soil >... | reverse complement strand
GCGGTACCGCGAGATTCGCAGGTTTGTGGAGGCGCGGGCGTGCCGGCATCATCAGATATGTTCGCACTTTGGGGAAGATCGCAAATGGAAGTCTTGCGGAGCGTGTGATGTGTGCGTGGGAGAGCCAGAGTGGCTGGCAGCGGCCGCCCCGGCGAAGAAAGCAACGAAGCGCAAAGCTGCAGCGGCAGCAGGCGCGACTGGCGGCGGATTTCAAACAAAGGAGACAAAACGAGACGCGGCAGGAATTTCAGCAAGAGATTCGGGCACAAACAGAGCGGCTGCAGGGATCGACCCAGAGCTGCGCGAATACCTTCGCGAGTGGCGGCGCGCAACGGCGAGAGAACGCGGGACGGCCGCATTCATTGTGATGCACGACACTTCGCTCGATGACCTCTGCCGAGTGAAACCGCGGTCGCTCGCCGAGCTGCGGAGTGTTTCCGGCTTCGGCGAGAAGAAGACCGAGTTATACGGACCGGGGATACTGGATGCGCTTGCGGAATTCCGTCGCGGCGCACGGGCCGGACCGGCCTGAGAGGGAGAGCACAAGCTTGGCCAACGGACAGATAGTTTAGAGGGCTGAGGAGACGGATGTGCCAGCGGCGGCAAAGACAGTGGCCATTTCGGCTTGCGCGAAGGAAAGAAATGACTGGACGACCACAGGATCAAACTGCGTACCACTTGAGAGAATGAGGCGGCGGACGGCCTCTTCATGAGGAAGGCCTGTGCGGTAAGGGCGGGATGAGACCATGGCATCGAAGGCATCGATGACCGTCACGATGCGGGAGACAATTGGAATCTCTGTTTCCTTAAGGCCGGCGGGATAGCCTTTGCCATCGAAGGATTCGTGGTGGTGAAGGATATCGAGGGCGGCGCGCTCGAAGCCGGGGAGCATGCGCAGGACGGCCCAGCCGTATTCGGGGTGCTTTTTCATTAAGGCGTATTCTTCTTCGTCCAATTTGCCGGGCTTCTTCAAAATGGAATCTGGGATTCCAACTTTGCCAATGTCGTGAAGGAGAGCGGCGACTTCGAGGTTCTGGAGTTCAGATTCGTCCAGTCCCAGCTCCTGGCCGACGCGCATGCCCCATTCCGCGAGGCGAGTGCTATGAACGCCGGTGTTGAGATCCTTGAGGTCTAGAAGCTGGTTGAACGCGCAAATGACAGAGTTGCGAAGCGCGGAGACTTGCTCTTCCAGCTGCTTGATGCGGAGCGATTCCGGCGCCCGTTGGGAATTAGATCCCCCGGTGGGCACCGGAATGCGCTCGATGGTCACGGTTGTTACCAAGTCCAGCCCGAGTTCGAGTTCTGCCAAGCCGATAGGGCTTGATATGCGTCCAGGCGGCCATGGTTGAGGTCCGGCGTCAGCAGCCGCCCGTGAGAGAGCGCGCTGGCAGCCTGCGACTGGTTAAGTGGCTGTTTGACGCTGAGCATTAGAGCAACGGTTCCCGCCACCAGCGGAGCGCTGAAGGAGGTGCCGGATTCACTTCCGTAAGTTCCTCCGGGGTACGTACTAATCACATTTTCGCCGGGACTGGCAATCCAAACGTCGGCGGTGCCATAGTTCGAGAAAGAAGAGCGCGCATCCCAATCCGTGGTAGAGGCTATGCCCACCACAGAGCCGGAGATGGACGCGGGGTAGACGCGGGCGCTGGTATTCTCGTTGCCCGCAGCTGCCACCAGCACGACGCCGGCTTTATTGGCATAAGAGATCGCTTGGGACAGGGCCGGTGAAGGATAGGAAAGGTCAAAGCTCATGTTCACGACGTTGGCTTTGTTTTGGACGGCGTAATAAAGAGCGGCCACGATGTTGGAAAGATTGCCCGTACCGTTAGAGGAGAAGGCCTTCAAGGGCAGGATTTTGGAGTTGGGCGCGACAAGGTGGACCAGCCCTGAAGTCATTGTGCCATGACCAAAGGCCACGTATGGCGAGCCATCCAGAATGGCGGCGGAAGATTGATCGAGAATGGCGGCGCTGGATTGTTGCACCACCGCAGGCTGCGCGCTCGATGAAGTAGTGGTGCTTATGCCGGTGGAAGATACGTCGGGCCATTCCGAGGCGCCCGGCTGATTGCGGGTAAAGTCGTAACCTTGGAGGAGAACGGGGGAGAGAACGGGATGATATGGATCAACGCCCGTATCAATGACGGCGACGATTCCCGTGCCACCTACGTTGAAACCGTTCTGCGCATCGGGAAGGCGAATGATCTGAGCGGCAGGCTGCGCTGCGTATCCGTGAGTGACCATTGTGCCGTAGTAATTGACCAGGGTGGTGTCGTAAAGTCCCGAGGAAATGCCGTTCAGCGGGGGCTGAGGAATCGGGAGGAGCTGGTCGGGTTCAATGCTCTGGATCCCAAGTAGTGAATCCACGAGATTCACGGTGAAGTTCAAAAGATTGACTACCAAGTTTTTGGACGAGGTCACAAGGAAGGTCTGGTTGACGTTGCCGTCCAAGGAGCCCTTAACCTGACATCCCAATAGCGAACAGAGATTGAGGACAGAGGACAAGCCCCCTGATGTGCGAACGATGTAGCGGTTTTGGGCGGCCGCCGGGGTCGTTCCGACGGCGAAAAGAGCGACTAGGATGATGACAGTATGTAGTTTGCGTTTCATAGTGTTGGTCCCTTAAGGGGTCTCCGCTTCTGAACCAGCCACACCTTCGCACAAAGGAATACTTGCTAAGTCTTGTGGAATCTTCCTTTTGAGCAAATAGTACGAGTGGTTTCTTTGTGCCAATCAAAAGCCACAAGGGATTCTGGTACTTGCGTACCAAAATGGGACCCCCTTGCAAAAAGTATTCCGGCGACCGAGTTCATCTCTTGCCTCCGGGCATGTTACCTAAAGCATTTCGCAAAGAAATGACAATAGGGTCTTCACCGGAGCCGGGGATGGAAAGCTCCAAATCGCCGGAGTTTTCAATCTCACCGGAGAACTCTCCAAACTGATTCGTCGTGGCGATAACGCTGTTTCCGCGGCGGTTGGACAAGATCACCTGGATGGCTTGCGCCATGACGCCGGCGTGGCTAAGGTCGAGTAACTGGCCTGTGATAACAAGGCGGTTGCCACCCGGTTTGGGTTCGATCTGGACATCGATTTGATAAGGGTCAGCTCGGTAGAGCATTTGTCTTGTGCCTATTACGACCGAACGGGCTCCGGCGACGGCTGGTTGCAAGAAACTGTCAAACAGTAGTTCGACCAGGCCCTGAGATTGCTTTTGCTTCACCGCAGCGCCTGTTGCTACAAAAGCTGTCTTGGCCAATCGCACCGTAGCGGCTGAAGGCTGATAATTGGCCTCGGCAGCGGCTACTTTGCTAACTTTGCTCCACAGAGAGACCGTCTCCTTGCAGCGCACACAACCAGTTGCGAGGTGCTTCTGCATTGCCGCTTGCCGATCGCTGGTGAGTGCGTGATTCACGTAATCGATCCACTCCGGTGTCGAAAAATGCTTCATATGTCTTCCCCCGTTTCGTTCTACCTTGCCCCCCGCTCCCCAGCGGCGGCAGAGATTCAACATCTCTCGCTGCATAAGGGGTATGAGAACTGTGAAAAATATAGCTTGGACTTATTTACATAAGTTTTTTATTTACAGTCAGTTGGCCGATCAGAACGAAGGGGGCCCAGAAGTAGGGGTGAGGGTTTTCCTGGCGGAGCAGAATCATGGCGGACTGAAGGGAAACGGCCATGTCGCCGGTCTCCGTGAAGCTCTTGTAGAAGGACTGCATCAGTTCTGCGGTGCTGCGATCGTGTACGTCCCAGAGGGAGAGAAGCAGGGAGGCAGCACCTGCGCAAAATAGGCCACGCTGGAGGCCCAGGAGTTCGTCGCCAGCGGCTACAACGTTCATCCCCGTGGCACAGCCGCTGAGAGTGACGTGCCGGGCGGACAAGCGCATCTGATAGAGGTCGTACAAGTTCAGGTAGCCATCACCGAGCTTGATGCCGGAGAACATCGGGTTGTCCTGGCGATAGGTACCATGGGTGGCGATGTGGAGGATGGCGCTCTGCGCTCCCTTCTTTTTGAGGACGTCCGCAGTGGCCTGTCCGCCGAGGAAAAGATCGGTGTGGGGGAGTATGGAGGCGACAGATTGCACCTCAGCCAGGATATGCGGTGCACGTTCGTCTGGGATTCCCATGACGAGAGATGCGGCCATGTTGCTCGGTGGCTTCTCTTGGCAGAGGGCAAAAACGGTGGCGCTGGGGGCGTAGGAAACGGTGTGAGTGTCACACAGGTAAGTGTGGCCATTTTTGAGGGCATGAAATGGAAGAAAGTGAAGAGATCCGTGGGGGACAAAGATCAAGTGCTTTGCCTGAAGGTGGGAAAGTAAAGGCGCGAGGAGCTCCGCATAGAGGGCTTCCAAATGGCTTTGCGTGGCTTGAAGCAGCGGTTGCTCAAACCGCTGAGTGTAGGCCGAGCCCATGCGAAATTTGGAGAGCTGGAATCGGAGAAGTTGCAAGAAATGAACTACGCGCGAGAAGACGGTGATGGGAGAGATTTCAATGGAATTGCGGGTGACGACCGCGGCGACCAGGCGGTCACCTGTCGTGTAGTACTCGATGAGCGCGGCCTCTGCGGGGATTGCGGCTTGCAAATTTTCGAGGGAAAAATCCCCCGGTGCTTCCAGAGTGGCGTTCTCGCGTTCGTGAGCGGGGAGTTCTCGCAAGGTTCGCAAGAATTCGTTTTCCTGGGAGAGCGCTTTTTCCTGAAGCTGCTGGAGGCGTTTGGCGGAGGTGTCTTCGGGGCGCAGTTGCTCGAGTTCGATGCGGTGGTAATACCAGTTGAGCTCTTCGCGGAGGTCGCGAATTCTTCGGACGAGTTCGCTCTGGCCGGCATCGCCCAAGGGCAAGCTCTGGCCGCCCTGAAAAATCATCTCGGTCATGCTGCGGGATTTTGCGGCCTCGATGCAGGAAAAGGCTTCGGCGAGAGTGGCTTCGCCGCCATCGCCGCTGAGGTGCAAATCGACGAGCGCCTCGTAGACCTGCAAGCGATTTTTTACAAAGGAAATCTTCAGCTCCTCGGCGTGCAAACGGCTGCGCAGAGCTTCCAGAGATTTGCGCGCTTCTTGATAGGCTGAGTAGGCGGCGGGGCGGTCGCCGCTCGTTTGGGCGAGCTGGCCGCGCAGGAAGTGAGTCTGGTAAGCGAGGACCGGCGTCTGAAGACCTGAAATTTTGGTAATGGCAGCGTTCGTTTCCGATTCTGCAGCAGGGAGTTCTCCAACCTGCAAGGCAATGCGGGCGAGCAGAAGATGCGCGAGAGCGGCTTTGCCGTGAAGCGCGGATTGATCGAAAAACTCAGCGGCACCGGCACAGAGACGGCGCGCTTCAAAGTAGCGGCCTTCGTGGAAGAGAAGAAGTCCCTGATAGAGGTCGAGGAGCCAGGGCCAGACGAGATTTTTTTCTGTGGCGAACATCGCCCGAGCTTTTGTGAAGCGTTCGAGGGCGTGGACCGTTTTTCCCTGCTGGCCATAGGCGATGGCTTCGTTGGCGAGTGACTTCGCAGCTTCGTAGCCCATGCCGAGTTTTTCAAACCGAGCGCAAGCCTCGCGGGCCATTTCGCGGGCTTCTTCGCTGAGGTTCAGCTCGAGATAGATTTCCGAGAGATCCATGTGGCAGAGAGCGAGATGATAGGCGTCGCCGGTAAGTTCACAGGCGCGGCGGGTAGCAAAAAGCATTTCGATGGCGCGGCTGTACTCGCCGCGGAAATAGTACAAGTAGGCGATATTGTAGTCGGCCTGGTCGCGAAGAAGGGGCATGTCGTAGCGGACGCAGAGTTCGCGAGCTTTGCGGTAGCAATCGAGGGATTTTGGAAAATCGTTTAGGCTGATGAGGCACATCGCCATGTTGTGGAGCGTAATGGCCACGCGTTCCCAATCCTGGGCCTCGGAGAGTGTTTTGTAGGCGCGCTCGTAGTGAACCATGGCCTCTTCGAAGCGGTCCTGGCGGTGGAAGATGTTGCCAACGTTGTTGTCCAGGCTGGCGATGCGTTTGGTCTCGCCGAGTTGGGTAAAGATTTCTCTGGCTCGCTCGGAGGACTTGAACGCGCGGTCGTATTCGCCAAGCAAAATAAGCGGCTGGATGGAACTGAGGAGAGTGCGGGCGGCGTCTTTCCAATTGCCAAGGGATTCATACATTTCAAAGGCCTGGTCGTGAAGATCGACGGCGGCGCGATTGTCTCCACAGGCGTAGAGCGCGTTGGCTTTGGCGCGAATGCCCACGGCTAGAACTTCTTTTCGGCGGAGCCTGCGGGCGATCAGAACGGCGGCCTCGGCAAGGTGCAGAGCTTCGCGAGTGTCCACGCGGATTTTTTCGAGGACCAGATCAGCAAGTTGCGTTACGATCTGGCTGCGGACGAGCGTCTTGTGGCGGGAAAGAAATTTGCGGCGTTCCGGATCGTTCTTAATATGGGCAAGTTGGGAGAGAAGTTCTTCACGCGGATTTTTTTTGAAAGCCGAGGGCATCAGTCAAATCCCAATTCGGCGAGATGCTTGCGCAGGCGATCCATGCATTTTTGGCGGGTAAAGCCGATGGAACCGACGGCGAGGCCCAATTCCGCAGCGACTTCATTGTAAGGGCGCGCGGGACTCGCAAAGAAGAGAAGTTCCACCAAGCGACGACATTGAGGAGAGAGGGCGGCCATCGCGTCGCGGAGCATCTGTTCTTCCTGGGTCTGTTGCACGAGTGCTTCTGCGATGGCCGGCGTCACAGGTACAGGAAGATCCGGTTCAGCGTCGCGGCTCACGAGGCGCTGCTGTTGCTGCTTCCAGCGGTAGCATTGATGATGAGCGACCTGCATGAGCCATTTAGGGAGCGCGCGCGGCTCGCGCAGTTCTGGCAGCCGTTTGAGAAGCTCAACGCAAGTTGCTTGAAAGACATCGGCGGATTCATGGGGAGGTAATCTGTACTTGACCGGGATCGAATAAATGAGGGCTTTGTACTTTTCGATGAGAAGAGACCAAGCCTCCTCGTTGCCGGACAGGCATCCTTTCACCAGACGCTCGTCGCTCCATGCGCGCGGGGGCGTCTTTGCCGTTTTTGTGATTACCGGGGTCATCGGCTGGCATTCTCCGCGCCATTTCTGAAATAGAGTTGCTCGACGTTCCACAGGACATACGGCTCGAGAACAACCGGATGAAAATTGGCGATGGAGTTTTTTGCGCCGACCAAAATGTCCGGACTAGCGAGAAAAATCATGGGCTGATATTCGGCGAGAATTTCCTGGACGCGATCGTAGAGCTTTTTTCGTTGTTCGTAACCTGGCGCAGAAAGCTGCCGCTCCATGGCGCGGTCGATTTCCGCCTCCCAAGATGTGGCTGGATGAGATTGCGACGGATTCCAGAGGTGAGTGCCACCGCTGGATAGCCATACGTTGAGATTGGGATTTGGATCGGTGTCAAAACTTGCGAGTCCCAGAATGCAGGCATCGTATTGCCTGGTTTGCGTGACGCGGTCGATCAGAGAACGAAATTCTAGAGGGACTACCTGAACGTGCATGCCGAGCTGTTTTAGATCGTCTTGAAGAAGCGTGGCCATTTTGGCACGGTCCGCGTTCGAAGAGCTGGTCAAGATCGAGAATTCCACAAGTTTGCCGTCGGAATCGATGAGCACTGAACCACCGTCCGGTGAGGTGGACCAAGAAAAACCGGCTTCCTTCAGTAGAGCGCGGGCACGTTCGAGGGAGCGAGGCGGATGCGGGATGGACGCATCGATCCAGCGGCGATCCCCCGGCGTGACCGGACCCCAAAGCGCGGCGCCGCGCCCCTGATAAACAAGGCGAACGATGGCATCGCGATCGACGGCAGCGGAAATGGCTTGACGAAATTTTACTTCGCGAAACCATTTTTGCTTGGGCGCCACTTCCGGGGCGGATTTTTCTCCAAGATCGTTCAAATTGAAAAAGAGAAAGTTGAATTCGAGACCCGGGCCAGCATCGGCCATGGTGAAGGCGCGCTGTTGCCGAGAGAGGACAGAAAAATTATCCGCACCAAGGCGGGTAATGATATCAGTTTCACCAGATTGAAAGCGCAGGACCTGTGCGTCGGCGCTCGGGACAAAGAGAAAAACCAACTCGTCCAGATAGGGAAGACGATTTCCTTTGGTATCTGACTTCCAGTAATAGGGGTTGCGTTCGAGAACCAATTTTTGCCCGGCGACGTATTCTTTCAGTCGAAAAGGGCCGAGACCGGCCCATTCGTTGGGCGGTGTGGAAGGCGTCCAGAGTTGGCCAAGTTTTCCCTCTTGATACGGTTTTTCGAGGAGATGACGGGGCAAGATGGCAATCCCGTCGAAGAGCCTTTCCTCGACGCCATACGGTCGCGCGAGTTGAAAGACCAGCGTCTGAGCATCCACTTTTCGAACGGTGATGGGCTTTCCGCCGACAATGAGCAAATCGCGCTGGGTTGCGTGAATGTTTTCGTCGAGGTAGACGTGAAACGTGAAAAGAACATCGTCGGCATCGAGAGGATGGCCATCCGAGAAACGCAATCCCTGGCGCAAAGTGAGCGTGTATTGAAGACCATCCGACGAGATCTTCCATGACTTTGCAAGAGCGGATTCGGTGAGTTGAGTGGAGCGATTGATGTGAATCAAGTCGGCTTGCATGGCAGCAATGACTTCGCGAGAGATGGTATCTGCCGCGGTCAATGGGTTCAGAGTTTTTGGCTCGGCGCGGAGCGAGACAACGAGACGTCCGCCTGAGCGGCCGATCTCTCCTGGCAGGGTGAGGAATTCTTCCTTTGCAGTCGCCTGCTGAGGAAGGCCTTTGGCGGGAAGGGAACAAGTTGACGCGCAGGCCAGAAGCAAGCTCAAGCTGATGCAGCGTCGCCGCGAAAATGGCTGTTCTTTTCTCACGTTTGGTTCCAACTTTTCTTCTCATTTAGATTGTACGCCCCGGCGCGCTCCTGCAAAGCACTGGCGAGGCCGAGGTATCCGAGAAAGAACGGCACAATTGCGAGAGCGGGTAGGTACATCCACCAATAAGAGACCAACACGCTGTACTGCTGAAGGGTGGCCAAGAGATTTCCCCAGCTGGACATTGGTTCGGGCACGCCAAGCCCAAGAAAAGACAACGTCATTTCGGCGAGCACAAACTGGGGAACAAGAATCGCGGCTTGTGTCAGCAGGACGCTTCCTGTCTCCGGCAGGATGTGGCGCCGTAGAAGGTAAAAATCGGATGCGCCGAAGCCTCGCGCGGCGCGCACGAAGTCGCGTTCCTTCACGCTGAGAACAACGCCACGGACCAGTCGAGCGGGGCGCGCCCATCCGACCATGCCAATGACGACTACGACGAGGAGAAAGGCTTCGAGTGGGCTGACGGAAAGAGGCAAAAACGCACGAAGCGCAAAGAGCAAATACAGCCATGGAAGAGCCAGGAACAGTTCAGCAGTGCGCATCAAGAGTTCGTCTCTCCAGCCAGAGTAGTAGCCGGCAGCCAGGCCGATGAGCGCGCCGAGAAACAAAGTGATTCCAGCGCCAAGCAGACCGGCGAGGAGCGAGACTTGTCCGCCATAGAGGATGCGCGAGAGCTGATCGCGGCCGTACGCATCACTGCCAAGGAGACAGATTCGCGCATCAGTGGCACCGAATAGATGCAAATGGGAAGGCACGAAACCAAGGAGGCGGTAGCTCGCACCACGCGTGAAGAAGTGAAGAGGAGAGGGGGCAGACGCGTCCTCTTGGTATTGATCGAACGAGCCTTCTCGCAAACGAAGTGGATAGAAAAATGGGCGGAGATGGAAGTGTCCGTGCGTATCCACCATGTGAATGTGCATGGGAGGAAGGTAGGTGCGCTCGCGGTCTTGTGCCACAGGATCATACGGCGCGAAAAACCCCGCACCAGCGACCACGCAGTGGAGCACCACAAGAACGATGAGCCATCTCGTGGGCTTGCGAGGACGCGTCATTTTGCGCTCGCTGTGGTCCGAATTCGAGGATCGGCCCAGTAGAGGAGAGCGTCAGCGACCAGGTTTCCAGCGACCAGGAAGAGCATCGAGAGTAAAACGGCGCCAACGACAACGTACAAATCGCGCGCCAGAATGGCTTCCAGTAGGAGTGGACCGAGGCCCGGCCAGCTCATTACCACTTCAATCAGCAAAGAGCCGCTCAAGAGCGTGCCGATGCTAAATCCGAAGAGGGAAATGAGTGGATTCGCGGCGGCGCGAAGCGCGTAGCTATAGAGAAGTTTGCGATGGGGTAGCCCGTGGCCGAGGGCCGCTTTTAGGAAGGGAGCCTCCAGAACTTCGGCGACGGAAGCGCGAACGTGACGCACGAGAGTCGGCAGAGCTGAGAGGACGAGAGTAATAACCGGGAGCGTCATGTGGAGTGCGAGGTCGCGAAGTTTGTGCAGCGGCGAAAAGCTTTCAAAACCGACAGAGACAAGGCCTCCCGTTGGAAACCAGCCGGTACGGACCGCAAAGATTAATAAGCCGAGAGCCAGCACGAGATCGGGAATGACGAGGAGTGTTGCGGTGGCACCCGAAAGGACGCGGTCGGGAGCGCGGCCAAGTCTGGAGGCGCTCCAGACGCCGAGTGGAAGGGCCAGCATCCAAGCGAGCAGGGTGGCTGTGACCGTGAGAAGAAGAGTGTTACGCGCACGGACCCAAAGAAGCGGGCCGACCGGGCTGTTGTACGCGAATGAGAATCCAAGTTCGCCGTGCGCGACGGCATTCAGCCAATGGACATATCGCACGGGGAGAGGCCGATCCAGTTGATACTGGGCACGCAGGGCGGCGACAGTTTCCGGAGCGATCTGTGGATTCAGGCGCATCTCATCGAAATAATTGCCTGGAGTCAAAGAGGAGAATAAAAACGTGAGAAGGGAAACGCCGAAAAGAAGGAAGACGGCGTGGAACGTTCTACGCAGGAGGTAGCGCATTAGAGGTTTACCCGCATGCCTGACGTTTCAGTGTACGGGGGTGTGGCCGCAATCAAGGAGCGGGTGGCTTCGTGGTTCGGCGAAGACAGAATCTCGTTAGTGGGCCCCGACTCCACGATACGGCCGCGGTCCATAACGGCGATCTGATCGGCCAGGTGGGCCGCCATCGCGAAATCATGGGTGATGAAGAGGTACGTCAAACCGAGAGAGGCCTGAAGCTCGAGTAAGAGGTTTGAGATTTGGGCTTGCACCGAGCAGTCAAGGGCGGAGAGCGCTTCGTCGAGAATGATCAGCTTGGGTTCAAGGGCCAACGTGCGTGCAATCGCAAGTCGCTGTTTTTGTCCGCCACTGAGCTCAGTGGCTCTTCGGTGGGCCATTTTTCTGGGGAGACCGACGCGCTCGAGAAGCGCGTACGATTTTTCGGCGCGCTCCTGATTGGTGAAGCGCCGCTGCACAGAAAATGGTTCGCTGACGATCTCGAGTGCGGTCCATCGAGGATTGAGGGAGCTTGCGGGATCCTGGAAGACGAGTTGGATTTGCGGACGGACGTTGCGCCGTTTATTCTCATCGAGCGCAGCGACATCGACACCTTCAAACCAGATGCTTCCAGATGAGGGATGTTCGAGGCAGGCGATGCACAGTGCCAGCGTGCTTTTGCCGGAGCCGGATTCGCCGACGAGAGCGAGCGTTCCCTGGGGCGGGATAGAGAGGGACACCCCATCGAGCGCGGCGAGCTTTTCTCCCGAGCCGGCAGAACGCCCTGCCGCGTAATGCTTCACGAGATTTTCAACCCGCAAGAGTGGCTGCATGGCCTCGTTCCTGTGAGATGGTCAGCCGACAAACTTAAAACAGGCGACTTCGTGCAGCTTAGTTACTGGCACCGCCTTCGGTTCGTTGGATTTGCAAACTTCCATTCTTTCCGCGCAGCGAGGCTCAAATCGGCAGCCCCCCGCAGGCAACGAAAGGTCCGGCGGATCTCCAGCGATTACATGCAGCCGGGCCTTGCGAAACTTTCGGTTTTCTGCGAAGTGCGTGGGCAGGCATCGCAACAGTGCTTCTGCATAGGGATGTTGCGGCGAAGAAAGCACGTTTGCTGTTGGACCGATTTCAGCGACTCGTCCAGCATAGAGGACTAGGATGCGATGCGCAAAGCCCACGAGAAGAGCGGGGTTGTGAGTGATCAGGATGATAGCCAGGCCGAGCTTCTGATTTAGAGTCAGGAATTGAAACAGGATTTCCTGTTGCGTGGTGGGGTCGAGGGAGGCGGTGGGTTCATCAGCGATAACGAGGGAGGGCCGGCAGGCGATAGCCTGTGCTATCAACACCCGTTGGCGCTGTCCGCCGCTCAATTCGTGCGGATAGGAGGCGGAGATGCGCGCGGCATCAGCTGAGAACATAGTTGCGAAGAGGTGGCTGGTTTTTTCACCTAAAGCGCGCCGATCCAAGGATTCGTGCGCGGCCAGAACATCGCTAACTTGCTGACTTACTCGCAAACTCGGGTGCAAGGAAGAGGAAGGCTCTTGGACAATTAGGCCGATGCGACCGCCGCGAACGTCTCGGAGGCGTTGGGGAGAGGCTGTCAGAAGGTCGATCCCTTCGAACAGGATCTCCCCTTTTTGGATTTCTCCGTTGGGTGGAAGAAGACGCAAGAGGGAGGTTGCAAGGGTGCTCTTACCTGAGCCCGATTCTCCGAGGACACCGAGAATCTCTCCGGGAGCGAGATCAAAATTGACACCCACGAGGGCCGGGCAGAACTCTCCCACACGGGCAGCGTAGGCGACGTGGAGATTCTTGACTTCAAGAATGGGCGTCATTCCATGGTCCGCGGGCGAGATATTTCCGCCCACTATACATGGTCTGTTAAGAAGGTCGGGGGGACAAGACGGACCTCTGCAAACGCGCACGAAAGGTAATGAGGAACAAGCTCCAATTGGCTTTCGGATGGGCGAGAATGGCCTGCGGCGGGGATTGCCCAAGTCCGCAGGCCGACATCAGAAAGAACCGAGATGCGGCGGAACGCCGGGATATTTTAGCGAACAGTGTGCGCCGAGGCTGGCTGATTCTGTGCGACGTCCGCACGGGGCGTCATGGAAACGACAAGGTATTCCCGCTCTTTGTCGTTCGACTCAATCACGCGGAGGATGAGCTTGTCCTTGTGAATGCGAAACTCAGCCGTTTCACCAATGGGCAGAAGCGCGGGATGCTTGTCGTCCTTTGGCCTAATTCTGTACGTAATCCGTTCCGTTTGGAGGGTGTATTCCTGGCAGAGAACCTCCTGGGTTTTCTTGTGCTGCCCGTCGGTGCCCAAGATTTCACCAGCCAACGTCTTACTGGCCTTCTCGGCATAACCGCACGAAGATGAGTTCATTTGCATCAACACACCTTTTTCGTAGGCGGGTTTGTCTTTGGCCTGCAGCGGAATTGCCACAATAGACAGCGCTGCGAGCGTGAGTAATTTCCTCATATTGCCTCCTCTAAAGACGGTCGCTGAGAGCATTTGCGCAAAGCCCAAAAGCGTTCTTCGGCATACTCAGGCATAAGGGCAAGCTGGAGGCGAAAAAATATAGGGGGAGTACCAGAGGCGTCAGGAGAAGAGGACTACCAGTTTGCTGGCCTAAGAGAGGGCTTTCAATCTTGGGTGGGTTCTCCGAAGACCGAGGCAGGCCTACTCAGCCGTGTACGTGATTTCGAGCCGATGGATGAGGAAGCAGGCGAGGACGAGGATAGCAACGGTGAGACATAGCAAGCCAAAGACGGCAATGAATGGAGAGACGGGTTCGGCCACGATCGCAAAGATTGCCAGAGGGCCATCGACGGGAAAGCTGACGGGGCAGAGATGCTTCAGATAGAAAGTGACGCTCAACCTCTGGGCCCACGCAGGAAAGATCGGAGCGACCGCTTCCCATCCCATTATCAGAACGCCAGGAATGATGGGGTTCTTGAAGAGCAGGCTGAGAGCGAGAAACACGGCGCCGTAGCCCAAGCAGGCGAGGGCGGTGACGAGGAAATAGGAACCCAACTGACCGAGACCTGGGCCATCAAAAATGTACGATCTCCCAGCCGAACCGAAGCGGCTATACATCAGGTAAAAGCAAGCAAGGACAGCTGTTTCGAAGAGTGCGATGGCAACAACCGCCCCGGCAAGAAACTTTCCCACAACCAGGACTTCCCTCCTGACTGGGACGAGAAACTGATAGTGAAGCGTGCGCTCGACCATTTCGCCGCGGAACAACCAGGTAAAGATGCCCATGCAGGCAAAGAAAATGCCCAGGCGGAGGTAGTAGAGCTGGACGATTATCGCAAGGACTTGTGTATCGGGCTCAATTTGGGACAGGCCCGCGGATTCGTGTCTGTCGAAGATGACGTGAGCAAGGATGATGAGTACTGGAATCAGTGCGAGCAGATAGACCCAAATTCTACGGCGAGAAAAGAGATTACGGCGGACTTCGTTACGTACGAGGACGGAGACTTGGCTGGCGTAGAGTCGCCAAGGCTGCACTTTCAACGAACTTTGGACGCGAGCTATTGAATCCTGAAGGCTCATGCCGGGCCGCCATCCGATCCGATGAGATATTGATAGATGGAATTCACATCGTCGTCCGCGGGGGCAACGGCATCGACTTCAACGAGACCGGCGGAGACGATTTTGTTGAGCAGGAGGGAGAACTGCTCCGCATCGCGAGTGCGAACCAGGACGCTCTGCCCATCACTCAGAATTTTGGCTTCAACGACGTGATCGAGTTCGAATGCCGCGGACGCCAACCTCGCGGCATTCGAGCAACGAACGAGGATCTGCATGGGATGATCGCGGACTTCGCGGCGAACCTCACGAATCTGACCCTCGGCAACCACGTAGCCGCTGCTCATTAGGACGACGCGGTCGGAGATGCGATCGACTTCCTCCAGAATGTGGCTGGAGATGATGACGTGCATTCCCTGTTTGGCAATGGCCTGGAATAGAGCGATCGATTCGGAGCGAACCATAGGATCGAGGCCGTTGAGAGGTTCGTCGAGTACCAGCACGGAGGGATGATGGGCAATGGCCTGAGCCAGGCGCATGCGCTGACGCATCCCTTTGCTGTAACCGGCCACCTTACGCCGGGCCACTTGCGCCATGCCGGCGCGCTCGAGGGCTTCGTTGGTAAGCTTCGTGGCCTGGTCGTGAGCAAAACCATGAAGACGCAGCGGCCAGTAAATGAAGTCGTAGCCGTTCGTGCCGGGAGGGAAGGAGTCGAATTGCGTGCAGTATCCGACTTGCCGGAAGAACTCGATAGGTTGATTAGGTGTAAGGCCGAGGACGTAGATTTCGCCTTGTGAGGGCTTGATCAGGCCGGTCAGCAAGTTCATCAAGGTGGTTTTGCCGGAGCCGTTGGGGCCGACGAGACTGGTAATGCCCGGTTCGAGAGAGAACGTGACTTTGTTGACGCCGAGAACTTCTCCATAGAATTTGGACACATTCTCGAAAACGATTTGGCGCGTGCCGGGAGTCATCCGCGCACCGTTTCGCGGGCGCGCAAGCGCACATTGAGAATGACAAGCGAAAGCAGGCAGACGAAAATCATCGCGCCCCAGGCGGCGGGAACCGGGATCTCGTCCAACCCGAGCGAGCCGAGGAGTCCGGAGCGGTCACGGAATCCGCTCGCCACAATGAGCCGAAACATATAAGAGAAATTCAGAAGTCGGCCCCAGTAGGTGCCCATGATGGCGTTGAACATTTCACCGAAGCCCGCGGGAATGAAAAATGTGATGAAGATTACGCCGGTGGCAACGATTCGCAATTTTACCCACGCGGATACAGCGAGAGAAATGAGTGAAAGCATCAGAATCCAAATCGCGGAGCACAGCACGATGGGGACAGTCATCCATAAGTGCGACCATATCCAGCCATTGCTTGCGAGTCCGGACTGCAGGCTGAACAAGAGCAGGCAGGGAACCCAAGTGACAGCGGAAAGGAGCAGCCCGAGGACGGCAAGTTTTCCAAGCACATAATCGGCACGGCTGAACGGACGGCTCAGAAAAAGAGGAAGAGCGCCGTTGGTAAGGTCTCCAGAGATCAGGACAGGGCCGACCCAGCAGTTCAGGAGAAAGGCAGCCTGTGTCTGAACCATCAGGATGATGGTGAAGTATTGGCTTTCGACAGAGAACAAATCGGCCGAGCGCAGTTGCATGAGCAGTTGCACGGTTTTGTTGTTGGCGATGAAAATGTACCCGGCAAAAAAGAGGCAGGGAATGATGGAAAGAATCAGCAGGAGCACAAAGAAGCGAGACTTGAAAAGGTCTGCGAACGCATAGCGCGTCAAGACAAAAAAACGCGACCACTCCGGAGTAAGAGAGCCAGCGTAGGAATTGTATCGGCGCTTATAGACGGCCATCTGCCGCTCCGGTCTGCTCCATGGCGTTGAGGAAGATGTCTTCGAGCGAATCGCGCCGGTGATTCATTCGGCGAATCTGCACCCCGCGATCTGCAGCGACTTTGAACACTTCCTTGATTTCGACGCTGTCAGGCATGACCACCTTGATGCGGCCGTTGCTAAAGACCGCGCATTCGCAACCAAGGCTTTCGAGGGATGAGGTGAAAGTTGCCTCGGCGCCGAGGGTTTCCAGTTCGAGGAACTTGCGGTTGGCGCGGCGCTCTTCGACAAGGTTGCAAATGGAGGCGATCTGTCCGTTGCGGAGGATGAGAACCTCGTCGCAAGTTTCTTCCACATCGCGCAGGAGATGCGAGGAGAGCAGCAGGCAGATATCGCTGGCCTCCCGGATTTCACGAATGAGCTCGATCAAGCGTTTGCGTGCAGGCGGGTCCATGCCATTGGTTGGTTCGTCCAGAATGAGGACTTTAGGGCCGTGCGCAATCGCCTGGGCCAGCTTTGCCAGTTGTTTCATGCCGAGAGAATAGGTTCCCACCGGGCGATATCGTGCTTCGCCTAAACCTACGTAGACAAAAGCTTCGTGCGCGCGCTCCATCGCCTGTTCGGGAGGAAGGCCGGAAATCTCCGCTATGTAGCGAACGAAACGGACGCCCGACATTTTTGAAATAAAAGCGTCGTTCTCGGGCATGTAGCCGACAAGGGAGCGAAGCGCCTTACCGTTCGCGTGAGAATCGAGGCCGAGCACGCGGACGCTCCCTTTGGAGGGAGTATGAAAACCCAAGATGGTGTTGATGAGAGTGGACTTCCCGGCGCCGTTGGGCCCGAGCAAGCCAATGGCGCGACTCTTCAGAATGCCGGTGAGACCATGGAGAATCGTTCGGCCGCCGAGTTGTACTTCGAGCCCATCGAGCTCGATTGTTGGAGTCATCATCTACAAATCATTACGGATTGGCCTGGCGTGAAGTTCCATGTTCTGACAAACCAAGCAAGTGAAGCAAGGTTGGAAAAGCTGGATTCAAGTCCAAGAGCTTACCGCTGCTCGCCACCTCAATGCGATCGCTTTCCCCATAGGCACACATTACACTCGGCTTGGAGTCGGCTGCCAACTGCTGAAGCACAGCCAACTGCCCGGAATTAAGCTGGGAAGCGAGCGGTTTCAGGATCGGGCTGAGATTTTGATAGATCATCGCGGAGAAGTTCGCCTGGTTATCGCTAGGTAGCAAAGCGCGGAATGAGGCTGAGCGTGCGAGTGACGTGTCGTTTACGTGAGTTTGTAGCGCGGCGAGAATCAATGCTCGAGAGGGCGCCACGATCATATACCCGTCCGCAAAGGTGTAGTCGTACTCTGTCGAAAGCCCGACGGTTTGCGATTGAACGGTGTAAAACGTCCGGCCACCGACCTGTTCCTGGTTGAGAGTTACGCCGGGCCGATTCGATTTTTGCGCTTCGCGGTTAACGGCCTGGACCAATTTTTCCATAGCAAGCTGGAGCGACCCTGAATTGTTCACTTCGATGATTGCTTTCCATGAAGGAGTAGGAAGAACCGGGCCGTCAAGAGCCAGCGTCATCTCTCCGCCAAGGGCGCTCACCAGGTCGTTGCGAATGTCGAGGCCGAGCTCCGCATTTGCCTGAGCCAGATTTTGGCTGAAATTGGGATCGGAGCCGCCGATGGTGCTGAAAAGATCGTCCAGCATGAGCGCCGGTTTTTTCGCGACGAAAGAAACCGCCGCGCCGGCATTGGCGGAAACATAGTCAAGCGAGCCGACAGGGGCCGGAGCGGCCAGCCAGGAAGCGACGCCATGCCGCGGACCATTGAATTCCAGCGTGATCCGGTTGTCTCCATGATTGGAGGCCTCACCGCGCGTCGCGATCAAATATTTTACGTCGTTGAAGCCGCTATTTCGAAGCGCGCTAGAATCCTGCGGCTGAGTGTGGGTAGAGTTCAAAATCTGGCCGAGATTCGCCGCGACCACCGTTTCCGTGCCTTGGCTGTAAACGCTCAGGATTCTTTGGCCAAAGTCCGTGCTCGCGAAAAGTGTCGCCCCGGCGTCGAGCTGCGCGCTCATCTGTCGAACAGAAGCCGCGTCGCCACCGACGACAAGCATGTTCGGCCTGACGAGCATGATCATTCCGCGCTCACTGCCCGTGAGGGAAGATAGCGATTGCGAATCCACGACGCGCAATTCGGATGCGCTTTGCGTGGTCGCCAAGGCCGCGGCAAGGTGATTCTGCAAAAGATCTTTCAGTCCAGGCTGCCGCACCTCGGCTAGAAGCAAGGGGCCATGTTCGTCAGTAGCCGAGAATCCTCCGACCGTAATCACCACTTCGTTGCCCAAGTACTGGCTTATGGCCTGAATTTGTTCAATCAATTCCTCGGGAGTGGGATGCTGATTCGACTTGCCGCTCTTGTTCCACCAATCTTGCAAAACCTGGCTTTGCGAAAGCTGCTGCTGGAAGATTTGATTTGCCTGTTTGAGCGCGTCGCCAAGATTGGGGATGCCGATATACAGGACCGTATCCGCAGGCAACAAAGGAAGGATTTTGCTCTCGTACCGCGGGCCCGGGGTCTGGATTTCCTCGAGTTTCGCGCGCAGCTTCGAGAACTCCGCGAGCAGAGCCAATTCGTGATCGAGGTCGTTGCTCCATCCAATCTCTTCACGAACGGGAACAAGTCCGACGCTCTGCGTTGTTGCCACCTGATCGCCCGAGTGCAGGATGGATTCAGCCCCAGCGTGCTTAACGTGGACTTCTCCCTCAATCACGGAGACGCGCGAGCCTTTGGTGCCGGAGTTCACGGAAAAGACGGTGCCGGTGACGGCTACCGTGCAATCCGGAGCACTAACGTACAAGTGCCCGGTATGACGTTTCGCGGCCTGCACGATGATGATTCCCTGGTCGAGATGGATGGTGGTGTCGCGACGGGTCGCGCTGACCGACAATTGGGCGCGTTGATTCATCTCCACTTGGGAGCCGTCGAAGAGCCTCACCTTGGCGTGGGAGTCGGCGGCAGTGCGGATGAATTCACCCTGGCCGACTTCGTCACCCAATTTTAGTGCGTGCTCGCCGGTTGGGCCAACGCGATACGCTTGCCCGGCGATGGAGTCGATTCGCGCGCGGCTCCCAGGAGGGCCAGCGAAGTACCAGTTGCGGCCAGTCCAGGCCAGTACAACAAGCAAAACAAGTGCTGCCGCCGCGAAGAGAGGTCTAACAAAGCTCCACTGGAAACCTCGTGACGCTGGTTCCATCCGCCAATTGACGCTCGTCGCGCTTTCAACTCCACGGCCATGAGCATAGGAACGGCAGGAGACACATTCTCGTAAGTGATCTTCAACGATGAGGGCGCGAGCCGGAGGCAGCTCTTGCTGATGAAAGGCGGGCAGCAAGGAACGAATATCGGCGCAGCCACGGATAGGCTGCAACGCACTGGTAGCGGCTTCCTCGCCCAGCCCTGCTTGCAACCTGTGCCACACGCGCTCGGCGGACGCAGAGAGCGTCTTAGCGTCGGGCTGTTCGCCACGGAGTTCGGAGATCGCTTGATCCAGGCGATCGTCTTGCTTTGATCGAAATAATTTCATGATGCACCTTTTAAAATGCCATGGAGGCTTTTCTTAAGTCGCGCCCGAGTCCGATGCAGAGTTACTGCGACCACTGCCTGGGAGGTGTTCATCATCCGGGCAATTTCAGGGTTATCCAGTCCTTCGATATAGCGCAAAGTGAACATCTCCGCGGTCCGGGGATTGAGCAGTGCAAGCTCCCGGCGAAGCCAATCCTTGATTTCCGAGGAGGAATGTGCGCGTTCGGGCGAAAGACTGGGATTGGACGGCAACTCGTCAGCGGCTTCGACCGGCACGACTTCTCGATGGCCTCTTGACCGAATTAGATCCAGAGCGGCGTTGACCGCCGATCTGTGTAAGTAACTCTGAAGATTGGAGATACGGCTGTGATCGATGGTCCCGCGAGCCAATCGCAGAAAGACGGATTGTGCGACGTCTTCTGCGTCCGCCATGCTGCCGGTGACCCGGTATGCGGCCTTCAGGACGCAACCCTGATGTGCACGATAGACTTCCTCAAGCTCCGCGGCTGCCTGCGTCACCATGAGATTTTCTATCGCGGCCGCCAAGCATCCCTCCTCGGCTCTTCTATAACCTAAGACGCGATAGCTAGAAACTTCTTAACATAGAATTTGCCATCTAGTGCAATTTACACGGCCGAAAGTCCTGGCCATGTACGTGCCTTTTCCTCTCCTACAGGTCAGCACGAATGCCAATTGAACACAGCGCACGAATCCACCTGCTTCTTCATTGGTTTGTCTAAAGAAATGCCATTCACGATGCCGCTATATGGCCGATAAGTCCGCAAGTTTCCGTTTAAGGCGTGAGTTTTGTTCTTCAGGGATTCGGAATTTGAACAAGGGATTAGCTTCTTCTAAGTTGTTTGCTGCGAACATTTGCGAGGGGAATTACAGAAGTATTACAGAAGCCCAGCGAGGCGCGTGCTAAGTTTGGAATCATGAACATCAACATCGTTGAGCGCGACAAAACATTCTCTGAACCCGTCAACTGGACCACCACGCTTTTCATGCTTGCCTTTCACATCGGAGCGATAGCTGCGTTGTTCTTTTTTACGTGGAAAGCTCTAGCTTTTGGACTTTTTCTGTGGTGGGTCTCAGGAAGTCTTGGTATTGGCATCGGCTACCACCGGTTGCTCACTCACCGGGGCTACAAGACCCCAAAGTGGGTGGAGTATTTTCTTACGATCTGTGGAACGCTGGCCCTCGAAGGCGGACCGATTGCTTGGGTAGGCACGCACCGGGTTCACCACCAGAAAACAGACAAGGAAGGCGATCCACACTCGCCACGTGATGGCGGTTTGTGGGCGCACATGGGTTGGATTCTGACTGGGCAGGCGATGCACAACAATACCAAGCAGCTTCTGCCCTATGTTCCTGATCTGCGAAAGGACAAGTTTCAAGTTTGGATCAGTGAGTGGCACTGGGTTCCGCTGACAGTGCTGGGCATCGCAATCTTCGCGATCGGGGGCTGGCCCTTTCTATTGTGGGGGGTTTTCATGCGGACAGTCGTCGGCTTGCACGCCACTTGGCTCGTAAATTCCGCGACGCACATGTGGGGGTCGCGGCGGTTCATGACGGACGATACTTCCAAAAACAGTCTTTGGGTCGCCATACTCACATTCGGCGAGGGATGGCACAACAATCATCACGCTGTTCCTCAATCGGCGCGTCACGGTCTTGCGTGGTACGAAATCGACATGAACTGGTACGGGATCTGTGCCTTAAGAGCACTCGGGCTAGCGAAGGACATCAAGCGGCACAAACTTACGGAGCAAGGGCATGCAGGAGTGAGACACACCGCGATCACCGCCCAAGTGTCCCAAGCAGCCGCTCCGCAGGCGATACCCAGCGGCGACTGAACCACACCCATGAAACTGGCGCGGGATCAACGAGACCACCAACCGTCTTTGTTGTCCTACCTAAGGTGGCGCTGACTCAGCACTGGCGTAAACTAAGACGTCATGCGCATCACGCGCCGCACCAAAGCAATCGTGTTCTTTATTGTGCTAGGGGTTTGTTTGGTCACCCTGGCAGTCGTACTCAATGTCAGTTGGATTATTTTCCACTGGCGTCAAGTCGTTCCACTCGTACTCGGCATCATCTTTTTCGGATTGCTAATTGCAGGACTGGTGGTCAACACCATCTTCCTGGTCCGAGAGATCCGGCGAAATGAGCAGCAGGACAGCTTCCTGAATGCCGTCACCCACGAACTAAAAACACCAATCGCTTCCATCCGGCTGTACCTGGAAACCCTGGCGAGTCGGAATTTGGACGAAGCGAAGCGCGGCGAATTTTATCGCATTATGCTGGAAGATACCGACCGGCTGCTCGGAACCGTCGAGCAAGTGTTGAGAGCTGGCGAAGTTCGTCATGCGAGCGCGCGAAAGAACTGGCAGGAAGTGCAATTTTCCACCATTGTGCGCGAGGTCCTTTCCCTTGCGCGCCTGCGCCAGAATTTACCTCCAGACGTATTGTGTCTGGGTCAGACGCCTCCTGATGAAATCGTAGTCCTGGGGAACCCTGAGGAACTCCGCACAGCCGTATTTAATCTGCTTGATAACGCCATCAAATATTCCGGGGACAAAAAAGATATCGTCGTGAATCTGCTCACACCCAATATCGACACGGTCTTGTTGCGCGTACATGATCGAGGCATCGGTATTCCGCAAAATGAAGTGAAGCGAATTTTCAAGCGCTTTTACCGCGCGACGAATTCCAAGACGGATAAGGTGAAGGGAACTGGCCTCGGTTTGTTTATCGTGCGCTCGATCGCCCGGCGCTACGGCGGCGACGCCTACGCCGAGAGTGAAGGCGAAGGGCTAGGCAGCACGTTCACTATCCGCCTCCCCAGGGTCTACCACGCATGAGCCGGATACTCATCGTTGAAGATGAAGCGCATCTGGCACAGGGGCTTCGCTTCAATCTCGAGGCGGAAGGCCACACCGTGCAGATAAGTGACAATGGTGAGGATGCCTTGAAGCGGCTGTTGAAGGACCGCGAAGGGTTTGATGCTCTGGTGCTGGATATCATGCTGCCAGGCAAAGATGGATTTTTGGTGGCACGTGAATTACGCAGAGCGCAGAACTATACGCCCCTGCTCATGCTGACTGCCCGCGGCCGCCCAGAAGATGTGCTGAAAGGATTTGAATCCGGCGCGGATGACTACTTACCGAAGCCGTTCAATCTAGCGATTCTGATCGCACGGATCGAAAGTCTCTTGCGCCGGAAGAACTGGCTCAGTTCTGGCAATGCGGCATCAACACCAGACGAACGGCCAAACAGCAATTTGCAGGAAATCTTTCGTTTCGACGACAAGGTCGTGGACTTTCAGAACCTTCAATTGCGTGTCGGCGACCAAGTCATTCCGCTCACAATGATGGAATCCGACCTGTTTCGGTGCTTAATTAACAATAGCGGGCATCCGGTCTCTCGAAAGCAAATACTGCAGGAGGTGTGGAACCTGCATGAAGACACCGATACGCGAGCCATCGACAACTTCATCGTACGATTGCGGCGATATATCGAGAAGGAGCCTGCTAAGCCTCGTTACCTACTGACTGTTCGGGGCATCGGTTACCGGTTCGTTCCCAATCCCAGCCCCAAGGGTTCGCGACAAAAGTGAATGCATCCTTGGGTGCTTTACAAGTTATTGAGAGGAGTAGGCCGAAGTACGGCGTCCGTTGACGGGTGGTTGGAATCTTCCAAACACATCGGTGTTTATAGTCCGATGCGTATCTGCTACCTTCTGGTTATGCTTCTCGAACATCTCGGCGTCATCGGTAATTGTCAGTTTTCTGCGCTCATCGAACGCACCGGAGAAGTTGTTTGGTGCTGCTTGCCACGATTCGACTCAGAGCCTGTGTTCTCGACACTGCTGGATACTGCCCAAGGCGGTAAATTTGTCGTTGGACCGGCGGACGGCAAGCCTGGGGAACAATCTTATATTGAAAACACGAACGTCTTAAGAACGACGTTTGAGACTCCTACAGGCACGTTTCAAGTCGTGGACTTCGCCCCGCGTTTCGATCAATACGACCGGACATTCCGGCCAACACAACTCTACCGAATTGTCGAGCCCATCGAAGGCACTCCACGCATTCGCGTGGTCTGCGAGCCGCGGCTCGGTTGGTCCAAGGCCGTACCCGTGCGTCTCAACGGATCGAATCACGTGCGATTTGAAGGCTTTGAGAGCCATCTCCGTTTGACAACAGACATTCCGGTCTCCCACATTACCGGGGCGCCTTTCACGCTGACTGGAAGGCGGCATCTTGTGCTGACCTGGGGTGCTCCCGTTGAAGAGCCGCTTCATCCGCTCGCTGAGCGGTTCTTGGACGAGACACAGCGGTACTGGCAAAAATGGGTGAAGCAATGCAATATCCCGCCCGTGTATCAGGACGCGGTCATTCGCTCCGCGCTCGCACTTAAGCTTCATTGTTTTGAAGATACCGGCGCGATTGTCGCTGCGATGACCACTTCGATCCCAGAATCACCGGGCAGCGGACGGACCTGGGACTATCGTTACTGCTGGCTTAGAGACGCGTACTATGCGCTGGGTGCATTCCGACTCCTGGGACAATTCGAAGAACGCGAAAGCTTCATCCATTATCTTTTGAACGTTGCGGGCGGCGCTCCCGGCCTGAATCTATCGCCCCTCTACACTGTGGACGGCGCGATTGGCCCCGAGGAAAGGATCCTCGAGTCCTGGCCGGGATTCGACGGCGACGGGCCTGTCCGCGTCGGCAATCGCGCTGCACTCCACACACAGAACGATGTCTTCGGAGAAATGGTTCTTTCCTTAGTCCCAATATTCCTAGACGACCGGTTCAGTTCCGATCGTTCCAAAGCAACGCTGAAATTGCTTGAGGAACTCTCACGAAAAGCCATCTCCGTTGCCGGGCAGCCCGATGCGGGGATTTGGGAGTATCGCACCGAATGGAAGCCACAGACGTTTTCAAGTCTGATGTGTTGGGCAGCTGCAGATCGGATGGCCCGCGTAGCTTCGTCGCATGCTCCTGCCCTTGAGCAAGAGTTTCGCGCAGCTTCTGAGCGCATTCATGCTGAGATTCTTGCCAAAGCGTGGCGCCCGGACCTTGGCAGTTTCGCGGCCTCGTACGGCAGCAGGGATCTCGATGCTTCTTTGTTGCAAATGGCCCACTTGCGATTTCTTCCGATTGACAATCCACAACTCTGCAAAACCATCGACGGGATTCGCGGGGGACTATCCAAGGATGGCTGGCTCTTCCGATACCGATTGGATGATGGTTTTGGATCTCCAACAGCAGCTTTCATCATCTGTACCTTTTGGCTGGTTGAGGCTCTCGCTGACACGGGCCGCAAAGAGGAGGCGAAAATTGTCATGGACCATGTGCATTCGTCGCTCTCCAATCTTGGACTTCTCTCGGAAGACTATGAAACGTCAGACCTGCGAATGGGGGGGAACTTCCCGCAAGCGTACTCTCATGTAGGCTTGATCCGCGCGGCCTTTGCCGCTTCACCAAGTTGGGCGGATGTCTTGTGATGGACTGAGACGGCTGCTTTCACGGTTTTTCACAGTATTCGCAAGCGCTACGAGTGGTGGCGCTTCCACCAGCCACCATCCAACAGACGCGCGTCGATCTGATCTTCACATTCCGCCGAGTTCGGACTTCGGATTCAATCGTGCAGGACAACACTGAGGAGCGAATCATTGACGCTGATCTCGCCGTCGTATTGGATGAAGCCAAGCCGGCGGAACTTATTCATGAAAAAATTCACACGGGAGCGCGTCGTGCCAATCATCTCTGCCAGAGTCTCTTGGGATACTTTGGGAAGAACCTTTTGAGTTTGTCCTGGCAAGCCATAGCGCGCCAGCAGCAACAGCGTGCGCGCCAGCCGTTTCTCACTGGAATTGAAGAGCTGGTCCACCAGGTCCTCTTCGACTCGGATGTTTCGCGCCAGCATGTACGCGATAAAGTGGTCGGAGAATTCATGTTCCGCGTGCAGCACGCGAATCATCTCGCTTTTTTCGATGACCAGCACGGTGGTGGGTGCAATCGTGGTCGCCGTGCCCATGCAAATGGACTGGCCCGCAAGGCATGCTTCCCCAAAAAAGTCTCCCGGTCCCAAAATTGCCACAACCGCTTCTCGGCCGGTCTCATTGACCACCGTAAGCTTTATGCCGCCTTCTTGAATGTACATGACATCCTTGGCGGGAGCGCCCTGCGCAAAGACGGTTTCTTTCGCCC
>Ga0210402_10001285_pt1 | contig 26038 bp, 34 predicted proteins | sample IncBWC7MmetaG_FD_161055 | JGI IMG/M metagenome (GOLD analysis project Ga0210402, IMG submission 161055) | Forest soil microbial communities from Barre Woods Harvard Forest LTER site, Petersham, Massachusetts, United States - Inc-BW-C-7-M | ecosystem: Environmental > Terrestrial > Soil >... | reverse complement strand
GCGGATTATCCGGCAACTCGGCGATCTGCGTGATCTGCACGCGAAGCGACACGTTGAAAATCTTCACGGCTTTTTCTCCTCTGGGTGCTGCGCGGGGGGCGCGAAACTCGTTGTAAGCGTATCAGGCTTGGGCGTGCCGCTTCCGTTGCTGCCGGCGCGTGCGCCCATCGCGCCCAGGAATGCGCCGTTGATCCCGCCCAAAATTCCGGTGATGGTGGCCATCACGGAAGGATCGATGCTCTTATTGAATTTGATGACCAGCGCGACGAAAATCAGATCCGCCGCAAAAAGCAAAAGGATCTGCCCGCCCTTCGATTCGAAGCTGTCGAGGAATAGTCCCCACGATTGGATGCTTGGCGCGCGATAGCGCAAAATCAGAAAGAGCACGATCAGCGTGCCAAAAAGAGTCAGCGTGTTTTCTTGGAACCACTGCCAGGGGCTCATACGTTACCGAAGCGCTTTCCGCTCGGCTGAGCGTACCACATCGCTCCACGTTGTGCGAGCGAGCCAGCGAAAGATCCCGCGCACCGCCAGGCAAAAGAAAAGCACCGCGGTAAGCAGCATCGCGAAGCCGCACAGGACGATGACGCCCACCACGATGTTGGCCGCGCCGTTATCGATGGCCTGCACGATCATGTCCGTCACAGTGTATTCCACAGAGCCATCCGCGCTATCCCATTCGGCACATACTGCGGATCGAACGTCTGCGCCGTGGGATGCCCGCCATTCCAGCAGCGCAGCAACTCTTCAAAATCTTTCGTCACGTCCAGATTGAAGCTGCGCGCAAAGCCGCTCAGCATCTTGGTGGCGATAGGCAAGCCATCTTCCGGGCTGATCAGAGCATCGATCGTGACGCCAAATTCGAGCGCATGGTATCCCATGATCTGGGTAAGACCCCAGCTTGTCGCCAAAGCGTCAACACGCTGGAAGGCGTTAGCCGGCAGATTGGATGGGACGTTGACGGTAGGAACAGAAACGCCCGTGACGTATCCGACCAGGCTGGCTCGCGCGATGCTGCCGTAAGCCGCTTTGCGTCCCAGCAGAACTTCCCAGAGAGCTGCAAGCACGGTATGTTCGAATCGTTTTGCATTGACGTTTCCGCCAGACTCATTCGCAATCAGCGCCGCGATAAAGGCCGGCGGCACGCTCGATACGCTGCACGCGGCGGCAATCGTAGCGCCAAAGCGCGTCTTGATGTCCTGCATCAGCTCGAGATCAGTCATCGCATCATCATCACTTTGATCAACGTTACGCGAAGGACAAAGAGAAGCCGCGAGGGATCCATATTCAGCGCCTTCGCTGCCTTTGCAAGCGCGATAGCCTGCTGCTCTTTTTGTTGGGGTGTCAGATGCTCAGTGCCGAACATTTCGCGGAGAGATAAACACCAAAAGGCGTGTTATGTCAAGAGGTTACTTTAAGGGCTGTGCGAATCTTTTCGGCCAGGTCGCCTAGCTTGGCTTCGTCCAGCGTACAGCCGCGCGGGCAAACCACTTCGCCGGTGATGGCGTCATTGATCCGCTTTTTCTCTTCCGCCGTGAACTGTCCCCGGATGCGGTCCCACTCTTCCATGCGCAGCAGCATCATTGCACCTGTACCGAATGGCGCATGAATAGGAAACAATCATCGTCGGTAGCGTCCGAGATAGCGATGTCGAGATCCATCCCTGTGGTACGACTTCCTTTGGGTTGATTAAAGAAACGATCGTAAAATATGCGCATCTCACGCTTTTCTTCGTCAGTTTCAGCCATTAGTTTCAGGCGACCGTCTTTAATTTCCGCTAGCATCACGCCTCGCTGAAAAGCAGCAGCGCGGCCAGGCCGAGGCCGCCCACCAGTAGGATATCCGTCACGGACGTCGACGGCACAGGCGGCGGCATAAAGAGATTTGCCGCCGCGGTAGGCGTGGCGCTCACCACCGCCTGCCTCGCCGGCGCCGCGGCGGCTTGCTGCGTCGCCGGCGCGCTCGGCTGCACCTGCGCCAGCATGGCCGGCGTTTCGTACATCCCATATTCGCCGCTGCCGAATGTGCTCCACGGATGGAAGCCGCCGGCCACGGCATAAATCGCATACGCGGCGTTCGCGTTGGTTTGCGGATCCAGCAGGTTTTCGCCGGCAAACTCCGGATGCGCCGCCAGATAAATCTGCCACAGTCCATAGGAGCCCAGCCCATCGTCCGGGCTGCTTCGTCCAAAGTTGCCGGGAACATCTTGCGGCTCTTTGTTGTAGTTGCTGGGGTTGCCGCCCGACTCCGCCAGAGCGATCGCCACCGCCGTCACCAAGTCCGCGCCGGAAAAGCCCGCCGCCGCCGCATACTGCGCAATCTGTCCCGCCGTCAGGTTCATGGCTAGTAGCGCTCTGCCTTTCTGCGGATATCGTCAAACGCTGGATGGCCCGCAGTTTCAGGTAAAAGAATAATACAGCAGTAGCGCGATGGATCGTCCGTCCCTTCGCTGTGGCCGTCACAGCAGAAGACACCTTTCTTACCATACTGTGTATAAAAATCAGCTTCGGTGTAGTGCGGCGACGGAAGCACGTTCAGCAAGCGCCGCAATTCTGCATCCTGCTCAGCAGTGTGAGCGAAAAAGTATTCCGAGCCATCTCCCAACGTCACGGTCTCACCGCTGATCGTGCGAATTTGATGAGGGGTATCCAAAATGTAGCCGATGCGTTTCGTTGGCGCAATCAGGTGTAAGGCAACTGCCGCTCCAACCACGGCTTTTGCAGATCGTTCGAAAAAGAATCTACGATTCATCGGCGGGGATCGGCTTCCTCGAGCAGTGCGGCGAGATTGCGCATCGCGCTGCTGAATTTATAATCCGTCACCGGCCGCCCCGACACCCAGCGATACGCCGTCACTCTGCCGACGCCGAGATAGCTGGCCAGCTTCGTAAGATTCGAGCAGCGCATGCGCGTCTGGACAATCAGCACGGCTTTGGCAAGCACCTGGCCATTATAGACTTTCGAAGTTTCCCGCGTCGCCGCAAAAATATCTTCGCCGGAAAGCTGCGCATACTCTTCCGCCACGGTGAGCGCTTCCGCAGGCCGAGGCAGGAACGCGAGTTTAGCGGCGGTGGCCATTCACTCTTCCGGCACCATTTCGATGGGATCGTCTTCGGCTTCACCGGTGTCGCCGGCGATCAGCGCATCCAGCCACTCTTCCAGGTCGTCGCCATCGGCGGGCGGCAGATCCTCAATCTCGCGGGAAAACTCGATCGTCTCATCCGCGCGATAGGCTGGCCCGTATTTCGGGCAGACCGCCACGTGCTGGTGCAGCTCGGCGTCCGCGGTGTGCTTCGACGGCGCAAAGAAGACGTGCAGCACGCGCACTTTGCCATCGGGATCCACTTTGAAGCTGAATACGGCGGTAGCCATCAGCGTCGGCTCCCACAGTGCGGACAAATCTCTTTTCGGCGTTTCGCGCCGTCTTCCGCCATCTGCCAAACTAGCCACACAGAAACAATTCCCGCGATGATGATATTTCCTCTGGTGCTCCAAGCGGTAGCTGTCCAATCGCGGATCAGCATCAACCCCACCATAGACACAGCCAGGAAAGAAAGAATCCACGCGATCACGCGATCCCATCGGTCCATGACGGATTTTTCAGTGATGGGCATTTTAGAATCCGCAAAAGTTGCGAGTCTGCTCTGTGGCGATGGTGCTGGTGCCGGAAAGTTCGCGTGTCCGCTGCGGACTCGGCTTGTGTTCCTCGCAGAATCCCTTGCGGCTAATCTTATAGAGCGGTTTGTTGGGGCAGCGTGTGCCGTCTTTCCGTTCGATGCAGCAACGCTCTGGATCCTTGCTCATGGGAAGGTTGTATGCCGCGCATCCGCGAATGTCAAACAAAAAAGCTGGCGAAGGACGGGCTGCGAGCTCCGTCCCCCGCCAGGCTGAGAGTGAAAGAAACTACTCGCCGTGCGCCACGGCCGTGGCAATGGCCGCGAGGCCAGCCGCAACCGCTTGCGCTTGCGTTTGCCCGGCCGCCAAAGCGGCGTTGAACGCGGCCAGCGAAGCCGCGGTCTGTACCGCCGTGAGGCCGATGGGCGCGCCCGAAGCGGTGGTGGCGATGAATTCGAGTACCGCGGATTGCGCAGTCCCCGAAATGATAGTCAGAGTTCCGCTGGCGGTCATCCCGTTGCCGGAATTCTTTCCTGTGATCACCGTTTGGCCGGCCTTGAGATACGCAAGGTTTCCCGTAACCGGATCAACGGTGGCTACCGTGGGATCGGAGCTGGTGTAAGACGTTGGCCCAATGCCGGGGACGATGTTGCCTGTCCCGTTTGGCCCGTCGAATTCCACCAAAGCCGATCGCAACGGAGCATCAGTTTGCTTGACGGATACATCCATGAATTCTTCTCCTTTGGAGTTCACGAACAGGAGCACGGCAGAGCGCGAAGGACAACTGCACCGGACTTGCCGCCGCAAGAGGTCGCGAATGTCTCGCAGTAGCTTGATCTCGGTGCTTTCGTGCTGTTCCACGCTCATGTTGGTTTCTCCATCGGCTAAAGCATGCGGCGGCTGCGGCGCCGCGCAGTGTTTCCTTTTGCACAGCGAGTGCCCCTTTTTAGGGCAATGCCCTTTTTATTTCACGATGAATTTTAGGGCAAAGAGCGCGAAGCCCAGCACCGCGCTGAGCAAGAAACTCAGCACAGCAATGCCGATCGCCACATAGACCGCTTTTTGATTGTTCACGCCGGCGGCCAGCAGATCGATCGCCTTGTCTCTCGCTTCGAACTGTTTATCCGTGACGGCGCGCTCCGCCGCCACGGCGCGATCCACAAAATCTTTAGAGACAGGAGTGTCATCGCTCATTGGACTTTTCACCGCGCACGCTTGAAGCGTGCACTGCCAGCACAGCGATCAGCTTGCCGCGGCTGTCGACGCCGTATTTTTTGTAGAGAGTACAGGCGTGCGCTTTTACGGTGCGGACGGAAATGCCGAGTTCGGCGGCAATCTCTTTGTGGACCATGCCGCGCAGAATCAGCCCGCGTACTTGCATCTCGCGATCCGTCAGTTTTGGTTCATCGCTCACGGTGCCTCATCGGTTCCTCAGTGGCGAGGGCGCGATTCGAGATCGTCCACTTTCACTTCGATGCGGTCCAGCCGTTTTGTCAGCGCGGCTTGCCCGTCCTGGTATTGCGGCAGCGTCACGGAAGGTTTCAGCTCGAGGTCGCGGATGCGGCGTTCCTGTTCATCGCTCTGCGTGCGCAGCGTGGCAAAGGCCATCGCGCCGAAGACGATCCATGTCACCAAAGTCAAAATCACGTGCCAATTCTTAACCGTAACGACCGATCCTTCCCCGGTATTGGACAAGTGGCGCTCCCCTTAGCCTTTGGACCTGCGATCAAAACCCGCTGCGGCGTTACGGCGTGGCGACAGTGGCCAGCCCCGATGGCGGCGGCGGCGGAAGACTCACCGTGGCGAAGTCCGTCTGGCCGGTCGCGAAGATCACGCTGGTTACGCCGTTGATCGTAAACGACACGGCATAGCAAGACTGGCCGTAGATCGGAGTCGTATCCGTGAAGCTGGTGGCCGAGACCGCCGGCGTAGCGATCGAGACGAACACGGACGTAGAGCTGCATGGGCCGGTCGCTCGATAGACAGTCTGCGAGCAGTTTGCGCCCGTTGCCGCACATGCCGTGGTGGTGTCCGCAGTCGAAAGCGTCCACGTCAGAGCGACTGTCGACGCCTTCGCGGCGGGCACATAGGCGAAACTAGCGATGCACAAAAGAACTGCGAGTCCTATTAACCGTTTCATTGTAGCCTCTCAGTTTACAATTATATAACTATAGCAGTTTGGATTCGTCACTGGGGCTGAACCTGTTACGGTAAAGCTCGTTCCCGCCACCCTGGCTGAAACCAAAACGTTGTCTAGCCCTGTGTTGCAGGTCACTCCAAGCCGCGCCCCCAGAGAATCATCATTGAACACAAGAATGATCGAGTTGGCTGTGACGGCAGTGGTATTCACTGTGACCGAGGTCGCGGCAGCCGGGAGAGTGAAAACTCCAGCCGACGCCGATCCACAAACGGCGGGCGAGGCACTCGATGTGCAATTCGTATTTGTTGCAGGGATTCCGCTGGTATCCACCTGATGCCAGTTGACAACGGGACTGAGATTAGTTCCCGGGACTCCGGTAAAAGTCAGAATAGATTTAAGCTCGACCGTTGCACCGTTCGCGATGTTTAGGCTGGGATTGCCATCGATATTCTGCGCCACGCCCGTGGCGTAGGGAGTTGTGCCGTTCACAGTGCAGAGCGCTGATCCGCTGGATTGCTCGTTTGAAATAGTTATGCTTTCGCCAGCCATCCATGCGGCATCCGTAAGATTCAGTCCAACGTTATTCGCGCCGGAAGGCACGCAGGCCGAGTACACGTCTACATCTTGGAGTTGGTACACGCTTGTGCCAGCGACGGCTTTGAATGCCGCCGTTTGAAACGCCCACACCTGAGCAGCCGCCAACGTTGCCGATGCTGTGTAGCTTCCGGCCGCGCCTGCTACTTGTGTGGACGTGAAAGCGCCGGGGATCGTGCTAAGTGCGGTAGCTCCTCCTCCCGCTGTCCAATAGAGTCCTTGGAAGGATTGATTTGCACTGGCCGCAATTCCTCCTGCGCCAATCAGTAGATCGCCCGCCTGCGTAGTCGTTACCGCTGCGGAAGTTGGCGCGGCGCTGCTTCCCGTAGCAAAAACGGAAGTGGCATCAAGCGCAGCGGCAGTTGCCACGCCACTCCATTCTCCAATTTCAAAAAAGCAGTTCGTAGGTGGTCCACCGGTGAATGTGAATGTCACCGTGTTTGCACCAGCCCCGATATTCATCGCGAAAAAAGATTTTATCTGCGCTACAGCGCCGTTGTACCCCACTTGGGGAGTGACAGCATTCCAGGTGTTCGCTCTGGAATCAGTGGGAGTGACGATCGTGACGCCCGTTGCTGATTGGCAGTTGACGTTGGCGAAAAGAAAGTTTCCCGCCGTCTCGTTGAAGGGCAGCGTTACGGGAACGGACGCTGCGCCGCCTGACCCAGTGACGAATTGCTGATTCGTGGGAATCGTGAAGCCCGTTGAAACGTAACGGTTATAGTTGCCCGCTTGAGATAGATTCCCATACGCGCGATTGATGGCATGGACGAAGTACGGCCCGATGATGTTCTGATCGGAGAAGGTTGTTAGATGGATACAGTCCGCATTGAAATAAAGCGTATTCGAACAGGCTCCATCCGCACCAAAGTGAACATTCGCGTTGAAAGAAACGATGCCATCGGCAAATGTGGGGACGTACTGCAGCAGAAACGAATTGAGACTATCTTTAAAAGCCTCTTCGCCGGATCGAGAGATCATCGTACCTACAACGGTTTTGAAACCTAAAGAGCGCGAAGCTTGCACCACGTTGCGAGTCCTGGCGATGACTGCCAGCGGGGTGTTGCCGTCGTTCGTCCCAGCCCAATAGGTCATGGCATTGCGAAGCGCCGAAGGGCGAAATAGCGTAGAGAAATTAAAGGGCGCATCTGCAAGCACGGCGGCGGTTGTGTAGCCTGGCACGCCTTGATTCGCGATGTTATAGGGCGCGCCGGCCAGTGCGCCGATCGGCCAGTTGACGCCAGCCGTCAGAGAATCTCCAATGGTCACAATCTGATCGTTTAAATCAGTACTGGCACCGCCTATTAATGGAGGGATATTCCTTTGCGATGCGTCTATTTGGAGTGCGGTGGTAGCTTGGGCGATCTGTGCGGCGTTCAGCGCGCCGGAAAAGATCGCCATCGAATAAATCGTGCCGTTGAAATAGGCGAGCGTTGCACCGTTTCCGCAGAGTTGAAGATTGCCGGCCGATTGCTGGCCGATCGAGTTGCCAGCATTGGCGTTCGATAGCAGCGTGGAATTCAGATAGAAAACATCTGGATTGGCGAGAACCAGGGCGGCGACTGCGGTGCCGTTAAATGCCACGTTAGAGGCACTATTAAAATTCGGATAAGTCGTGCTTTGTGTACGAAAGCGAAAACCGCCTTGACTCGGGTTACCCCAAGAGTCTCCACCGTTTGGATTTTCGTATAGTATCCAGTTGAGGGATGTGGCGATAGCAGTGCTCCCGCCCAGGATGTCTTGCGAATTGTTTGGAGCTGTTACGCTGGTTAGTCCAACTGATTGGAACGCGATCAGCGCAACGAATGTTTTGGCTGAATTTAGACCCGCCGGAATACTGATCGCCCCGGCATTGCCGCAGGCGATTCCGCCCGTAACGGGGATGATCGTCGGCGCAGTTCCGACCGTACCAGTCGCGTTATTTCCATTACCTGAATAGTCGGGTAAAGAAGCCACCGTATCCGTTGGCAGCGCTTTATACCACGCAAGAAGACCCGCGGGAAAAGACCCCGGGCCGATAATGTTGCCGTTTGTCGCGTTGATCGCACCAGTGCCTGCAGGGCTTACCGACCCGCCAGAGTTTACCGTGATCGATCCGCCGGAACCCACCGTTACGGGCGTCGTGACGGGGAATCCTGTGCCGCTGCCAGAGCTATTCGAAAGCGCGGGCGCGGATGCGCTGAGCAGCGTGGAAATGTCCATCGCGTTGGCGGTGCAGGTGGCTGGTGTGTTCGTGCTGCAGTTGATCGCGGTGGTGACAGTGAAGCTTTGCGGACCGGTGCCGGCCGGCGGCGCGATCCCCGGCGTCATGTTGATGGTGAAGCGCCACGTCGTGTTCGAAGGGTTGATGACGCCGCTATCCGCCAGGCGCATCGTAAAGCTGCCTGGCGCGCCGCTGCCCGGCGATGTGGGGCAGCCGAGGCCCACCGGCGAAGTCTGCGTGGTGAATCCGCCGCCATTAAGCGTGGCGGATGCGCCGCCGGCCGTGATGAGCTGCGCGGAGATCGTCCCGCACGCATATTTCAGCCCGTTGGGATCGGTGATCGTGCCGGTGACGGTGGTGAAGCCGCCCTGCGCGCGCGAGGAGGGCGCAAGAATAAAAAATATTCCTATAAGAACAAAAAGTGTTCTTCGCATGGTTCGTCCCCTACGGCGCAAAGTAGCCGTGAATCTCTACGGTGGTGGTGCTGGGAGTGGCGCCCACCTGCGCGACGCAGATCTCGGTTTGCAGCGGCGTAAACAGCGGCGTGCGGATCCCAAACGCATTCTGCAGCGCTATGGCGGCGCCGGAATACAAGATCGCGGAAAGATTCGCTGTGCCCGTACCGCAGTTCGTTCCCGTGCCTATTTTTATCTGCAGCGTGCTCGCGGCGCCCGCAGTGGTGGTGTTGAATTGGAAGTCCGTCACGTAGGCGCGCACGGGGACATTGCTGATCGTGGTGGGCGCGGGCTGGCACAGCGTGGTGGTGGCCGTGCTCAGCGTGACGTTGCAGACAAACTGGTTCGGGAATTGCGCATCCAGCGTGACAAGCTGCGTCCCGATCGTATTCGCCTGATTCGAAATCGATGGCGCTACCGGCGTCGACGTGCTCACGCCGGCAATTTCCGCCGCTTCCGATCCTTTGGCTGTGCCGGACCCCATCGTAAACGTGATGGTGTCCGCCGCGGCGGTGGAAAGCGTGGTGGCCGCCCAGACGACAAGTCCGGATTCCTGCTGGCCGTTGTTAAACGTGAGCGTGTTCACCTGCACCCAGTTGTGGCCCTGCGTGTCCGCAACGCTACTGACGGTGCATGGCGTCGTGCCCGAGCAACTCACCGCGGCAATCAGCGCGCTATTGGCCAGCGTATTGCCGAGAAATGCCACCACGCCGGTGCCACTGGCGACGTTCGCCTGGCGCAGCGTGGCGGAAGGTCCAGAGAAAAGCACGATTGAGGCGATATCCTGCCCCGCCGGCGTGGAACTGGTGAAGATACGCTGGAATTTTTGCCCTGCCGAAACGTTGGCCAGAAACGCCAACGAAAGCTGCGGCGATCCGCCGCCGCATCCGCCCGTAAATGCAGGCGCGCATGCCCAGGGAGCGGCGATCGATGTAGTGCCAGAATCGGATAGGCTGGATTCAAACGCGATACCAAGTTCGCCGCTTGCGCTCGGCGTGGGAACGGTGTCCACCGTAAACGTGCCGCCCGTGCCCGCGGGAAGGTTGACGTTGCCGGTATTGAAATTGTCTATGCCCGTGGTGAGAAACGCGGTGTTGATGGGAAGCTGCAGTGCGCCATCAATGACGGGATCCACAAAGCCGGCGCTTTGCTGCTGCGTGACGATGCCTTGCACTTGTGCGGCGATGCCGCTGCCGGGGTTGACCGTCGATCCGCCTGGCGGCCCGATGATGGTATTGAACGCGGTTTGCGCGCCGGCATAGCTCAGCGTAAAGGTAGCGCTGGCCGTGCACGTCACCACCACGGACACTTTGGCGTAGTAGCCGGAAGCCTGCACGATATAGCTGGTGGCGAGGCCATTGTTGAAAGAAATCTGCGGATTCGAGATGCGATAGTTTTGCAGGCCGTCGAAGCCGTCAATCTCCATCGTGAACGAAGCGGCCGTGGAAAAGGCGGATGCCTGATGCGAGATTTGCCCGACGTTGGAGACGACGAAACTTTGCGTGGTGCCGGTGCAGGTGGCGCTATTGGCCAGGATGGAGTTAACCGTCTGCAGGCCAACATCGCCGATGAATTGTGCGCGCGCCGTCTGCGGCCACGCGAGGCCGAGCAGAGACAGCAGCACGCCGAGCAAAAACTTTTTCAGTTTCACGGAACACACTCCAAAAGAAAACTCAGATCCAGACTTCCGCTTCGATATCCGTTGGGTAGTTCCAGCCAACGAACCGCGCGCCAACGCGCTGGCCGGCAACCACCACGCCGCCATCCGGCCCGGCGGGGTTATTGAAAGCCACCAGAGTGAGCACCTGATTTTCGAAGATGCGGAAGCCGGGAATTTCCGTGGGGCTGGCGGGATTCCCGAGGGAAGCCAGAATCGAATCGTAAGACGTGGCGCCTGGCGGCGGCGCGCCATCCACCAGAATGCGCCAGATCACATCGCCGGTGCCTTCCACCCAGCCTCCGCCCACGAAATTATTGGCCACTTTATAGATGACGCCGTTGCGCCCTGGCGGCACCACATACGAAATGATCGTGACGGTGGCGCCGATCGCGGGAAGCAGCGCGTAGTTGTCCTGATCAATGTTTTCCCAGTTCTGGATGCCGCGGGGAAACGTGACGTAGTTGATACCGTCAATCTTCATCGTTTGCGTGGGATCGGGCTGATCGGAAGCGTCCGTACCTGCGCCACCGGTGGCGTCATCGGTTTCCGTGGGAGGCGCGACGTATTCCAGATCGTCGCAGGTCATGCCGGGGATTCCCGAGAGCGGCACGCGCGGATTAAAACGCCGCGAACGCGGAAGATGATGGATCGTGCCCATGTTAGAGACTCCTCAAAAGAAAAAATCCGCCAATCACTAAGGCGGCGATCGGGAGCCAATCGCCAGACGCTCCCGATGCCGTGGCCACTGGTGCAGCGGACGAATAGAAACTGGCGTAGGAGCTCGCCGGCGCAATCACGCCCGCGGGCTGCGAGACGTTGGGACCGCCGGCCGTCACCACTTGCGCCGCGCCCGCGATCAGATCCTGATACTGGCTCGCTTTTACCAGGCAGATGGCTTTCAGTTCGTCGGTCATCACGCAGGCGGCGTTGCAATCCTGATAGATGCCGCTCACCTGGCTTTGAAATTGGCCAGGAAGCTGCTGCATCGCGGAAATGCCGTCTTGCGGCGTGATTTGCCCGCTCGATACGCCTTCATCGATCACCTGCAGCGCTTGATTCGCAGCGGGGACGGCCGCGCAAAGCGTGGACTGTTCCTTTTGTACGGCAGCGGCATGATGCGCGAAGATGGCGCCGAAAATATCAGCGGCTACCGATACCACCACTAGCGCCGCCGCCGCGATCGGCCCGCCCGCCGCGAGCACCGCTGGAACGAATTTCAGGCCAATGCCGCCGGCCGCCGTCAATAGCGCGGGCTTGAGCATTCCGGAGCTGCTCACTGCCGAGCAATCCACCGTGCCGGGAATGTAGGCAGCCAGTCCGCGCGCATCTAGCATTTGCCCAGCTTGCGCGGAAGCGAGAATCGCCGCTTTGCTGCTGGCGTTGACGTGGGTATCGGAGCCGATCACCTGCGCGACCGCCGTGGCGGGATCCATCGCGCCCATCCTGCGGTAAGCATGTCCGGATAAGTGCCAATGGTAGCCGTGCAGCGCTCCGCCGCTGCATCCGCAATCGTGTCCGCTTTGGCATCCGCAGCCGCTCATAGAATTTTTATGTAGCGCTGGGCTTTAGCCCAGCATGCCGCCCTTAAAGGGACGGCTCTACATTCACACCCTCAGTCCGGCCAGTTGAACCTGCGCACCATGCCGTACAGCGACACCTGGCATTCGTTGCTGGCGCCGCTGGTATCCTGATTCTGGATCATCAGCAGCGCTTGCGAATTCGGCCCGCCAAAGCAATACGGTTCGCGCAAGAAAAACGGCTGGCAGCCGATCGTTGTGCCGCCGCATTGCAACGCTGCAATCACGCCGCGGCCGGCAAGGCGTACGCCCGGCTTTTCCTGCAGGTCGCCCATGACGCGGCGTCCGACGTCCTGCCAGGTGTAATAGCGTTTTTTTGTGTCCAGCATTTGCAGGCGGAAGCCGCCGGCTTGCGTCGACGTGGCCATCAGCGCGAAAAGATGAAACTCCCGCTGGAAGTTGATGCGAAGCTGCGTGCTTTTCAGCGCGGGGAGCAGCGCCGTTGCCACTTCCCAGCTTGGGCAATACCCATCTTCGAAGCCGGGCGGATGCTTTTCGCCCAAGCGATAGACGGCGTGCTGGTAACTGTCCAGCGGCATCATGCGCGCCAGATAGTTGACCAGCACGTTGCGATCTTTGCCGGGATTCATCGGCTGATGCGCCGAAGCGGAACGCGCCGCCGCGTTTGCCTGCGTGTTGCCCGAAGCTTGCGACTTGCCATCGCCTGCGTACATTCGCTCTCCCCAATGGTGCGGGCACGGCGTGCCGTGCCCCTACGATTACTGGACGGATGGCCGCGGCCAGAGCTTGAAGCCGCTGAAAACAATTTCGGTGACGTTCGGATTGCCGCTGGTATCCGTGAAATAGAGCGAATACACGCGCGTGGCCGGCATCACATACGGCACCGCCAGCGGGAACGACGCATTAAGCTGCGCCGTGCCGGCCCAGTTATCGATGTTGATGCCGTTGAACACCACGCCCGCGGCCTGCGCTTGCGGCGATGTGCCGATAAAGTCGCGGCCTGTGGCTTGCTCTTTCATCAAAACTTTCAGCAGGTTGGACGTACGGCTGGCCAACGTCCACCACCATTCGAAATCCGCGTCGGAGAGAATCTGCAGCGCGTTGGGATCTTGCACGGCGTTGGCCGGCACGGTGCGATCCAGCACGTAGCTGAAATACTGCCGTTCGAATTGATCATCAAGTGCTGAGTTCATGGACGTTTCTCTCCGCTTACAAAGTTTGTGCGCACCTGGTGAATAGAGGATTCAGAAGCCAGCACCTAGCTACCGTGCGCCGGTTGCTGCCGCGCGCTGGTCTGATTCTGAATCGGTTAGAGGATGGCGCGCGCGAGTACCCCTTCGAGGTACACGTGAGCGTTGACGCCGGTACCGACTACGCCGCCGGTGCCCGCCGTTGGACCCGCACCTACTGTGGTGAAAGCCGCAACGCCGCTGATCGTGGGATCCAGAATTACCGCAAAGTTCTGGTTTTGTTCGATGAGCTGCCCAAGAATGGGCTCCATCGGATCAAGGCCAGGGATCTGCGGCATTGGATCGGTGATGCTTGCCACGTTCTGCGCGGAAGGCCAGCCATTGCTGCCAGCCATCAACGCCTGCGACGTGCCCGCCGCCGTGGTGACTGCCGCGCCGGTGGAGAATGCGCCAGCCCCTGCAGGCGTCTTGCTCACCACCGAGGACCAGTAATTCTTCCCCGAGATGAACAAATCGAACTGCGTGGTGCCAACGAACTGGTTCAAGTCCGCGATGGCAATGTCCGAGCGCACCAAAGTGGCTGGCGCCTTCACCAGAAACTTTTTCGGTGCGTCTAGCATGCCGTTCTGAACGAGGTTGGTGTGATAGCCGGTTTTCGTGAACGCCGCGCCGCCCGCCGGCGTGTACGATGTGCCGATCGCCGTGGCGAAGAGTTGCTGCTTCGTCGCCAGCGTGGCCACCGCAATGCCGTAAAAGTCGAAGATCGGCTGGACCAAATACTCGAGCTGACCTGCAACGATCGGATTGCTGCGGAAGTTGACGTACTTCGGCCGTCCCACTTCCTTTTCTTCCATCACGGGCAAATGCGCGTAGCGCGATTCGAACCGTGTGTTTTGTTTCCTGTTCATTTTGAAATCACCCCGCTTTCCGAACGTGAATTTGTGTTTCTAAACCCCGTCCCGCTGCGCCTTTTCACGCAGCGGGAGAAAGTGCCTCACCCGCCGTAGCCGCCTGCATAGCGGCTGCGGAAGCGGTGATACCCCAGCTTGCCATGCGCGGCGCCCGGGGCCGCCTGGACCAAAACAGGTCCGGACGGAGTTGCCACCAGCGTGCCCGCGCCGCGGTTGACCGGAATGTTGCCCGTGCTTGCGCGCAGGTACTGATCCGATGCCGTGGGGATGCCGAACCAGCTCGGCGCATAGAGACCCAAACCAGGCGTGTTGATGCCCGCCTGCTTCAAAGCCTTGAGCACCGTGATAGCGAGCCCGCCTTTCAGCGCGTCGCCACCGTGGTCGCCGATCATCTTGCCCACGAAGCCCATGCCGATCGCTGCCGCCGCCGAAGCCGCCACGCCCGCCCAGCCTGTGCTGAAACTCGGCGCAACCATCCCCGGAAGTGCAGCAGCCCCTACGGCACCAGCAGCAACGAAGGCCGCTTCTTTCACAATCCCGCCGGAAAGGCCGAATGGATTCCTTCGGTGATGCCGGCGATGATGATGCTTTCTGTGATATGCCAAGTTCCTCACCCCCTCCCCTATCGCTAACTAAACGGGCACGGCATGCCGTGCCCCTACAAAATCGTTACGCGGCCATGAATGCGCCGCTGGCGAAATACGCTTCCAGGTTGCCTTCGCGATCCATCGGATCGGGATTCACCAGCATCGCCGCTTTCAAATGCGTGGCGGGATCCGTGATGCACTTGATCTTGCCGAAGCCGCCTTTTTTGATGTCCTGCGAACCCACCATCACGCAAAGTTCCGTCAACGGCTGAAACACCAGGAACCATTTACCGCGGCTATCGCGAATGCGTCCGCAGGCGCGCGATTCGAGTTTCTGTTCGACGCGCGGGGCAATTTCTCCGGCTTTCTTCGGGATCCAGAGCGGATCGGGAATCAACGGTAACGGCGTAAGCCCTTGCGGAAGCAGCAAATCGTTTTTGTCTCGGCTGATGGCGATTTTTGGCCCGTTACGATGCGAAAGCCATTCCAAAGTGAGATTCACCCAGGCGGCAGCTTGCCATTCGGAAAAGGGCGCCATCGCTCCGCCTTGTTTCCCTTCGCTGAAAATCTTTTCTTGCTCGAGGCTTTGCCAGCGCGGGCGCGATTGGCTCATGCCTTTGGTGGAAAGTTGCCGCTCGAGCACGATCGTGGTGAGGATCGCGAAGTTTTGATACTCGCGGTTGCGGATGCGCTCCTGCTGGATGCGCAGTTTATCCGCCAGCCGGAACATCTGCGGCACGATCACTGTCGGTGCGTGTGTTGCTGTGGCCATCATTCTCCCTGAGCTTTCTTCCACTCTTGAAACTCTTTTTCTGCCTTCTCTGCGCATTCGACGTGTTCGTAGAATTCGACAGTCACCGAGTTGGGCGGCGACGGTTGCACGGCGATGCCAAAAGCCTTGTCGCCGAGAGGTTGATGACACGTGCGGCATTGAATCTCGGCCTTGGCTTTGTCGTCGATGATGATAAGTACGCCACAAAGAATCATCGTCAGTTCCTGATCCACGGGCCTTCGATGCGGTAATCTCCGCCTTCGTAAAGCAGCCGTTTGCTGCGTGTGTCAAACAAAACTGTGGGCAGCTTGCCGTTTTCTTCGCCGTGATCGTGCTTCCAGAGATCCTCTTCCGGCGAAGCCACATGCTCTTTGCGGCACTGGTAATCGATGCGGCGTCCCTGGCCGAGCTCGAACAGTCCATTTCCTTTGTCGATGGCGCCGAACGCCGCAAGATTTGCGGAGATGTCCTGCGCTCCGTCGACAAAATAAATCTTCCGCGCTGTCGAGTCCGTCACGATGATGGGCGGCTTGCCGTTCCATGCCGCGGCAAAGTTTTCTCCCATGCCGCCGATGCGCTGCACTTGCCCGCCTTTTGCCGGCTTGATGTAAAGCGCGATCAGCGGCCCAAGTTGCGCGTAGCGGCCGCGCGGGATGTGCGGTTCGTTGTAGACGTCGAGCCACTTCACTTCCTGCCCGGTGAAGTCTTCCACGATGTCTTCCACCGGCGGATTATCGGCGTGCACCACTTCCACGCGCGGATTGGCGCCCATGATGAGCAGTTCGGCGGGATTCTCTCCAATAGGTTTCCGCGTATATACGGAATAATTTTCCGCACTAGTCCCCTTCGCGCTAACACTCATGCGGACGATGTGCCCAGCTTGCTCTAATTGGCGTTTGCGGTTATCCGCATCGGCGCGCGATGTGAAATTACCAGCCGCATGCCACGGATTGTGACTGCCGGTCTTCGCTCGAGCGATGGCCGCTTTCAGGTTCCTCACGGCCGCTGCCTTCGTCTCACCGCTGGCGTTGATGTTTCCGTACTTCGAAAGAAATTTACTCGCGGTGTATTTGTTGATGGACGAATCCCAAAACACCATGCGCGGGTTATTCCGGCCACTGGCCTGGCGAATCTGCGCGGCACGTTCGCGGGCTTCGCGTTTTTTCTGCAATACGCTCACATCGCGCGGATTGCTTCCGCTGGCTTCCGCCAGGCGAAGAATCTCCGGCCAGCTTCGCGATTGGCCGATCACTTCCGGATGCCGGCGGACATACGAACGGATGATCTTGCCCACTTTTCGGCGATCATCGGAAAACACGGATTGCTGCAGCCACGTTTTCAGGTGCTTCCGGTCGTATGCGTCCATGCCGCCGCGTGTGCTCATGGAGCGCTCACCGCCGCGGGCTTTGAGACTTCGATATACCTGTGCGGAGCATGATTAGCGATCGCTCGCGCCCATCCAACATGAAACGCTTTCCACGCCAGCCCTTCGGCAGCGGTCGCTTCCTCTGGCGTTACATCTGGAAAGTTATCTTTCCGCAGCTCCTTCGCCATCTCCAGGAAACCGGAATGGTCAACTTCGGCATCCCTGAGAAACGATTCCGCGAAAATAGACCCGTCCACCAGGTGGCCAAGCAGCGCAAAGCAATAGGCGTAGGCGCGTTCCTGATCGTTCGAAACCCGCTTTGAAAAGTCGATCGTGTTTTGCGTGTTGGGATAAGACTTCATGTGCTCTTCACTGTGCGTCATGCGGTGCGTGTGCCCCAGCTCGAGGCACTTCACCGGCTTGCCGGCTTTCCAGTCGTCCAGCGCTTGCAGCACATCGGCTTTGATCTTCCCGCTCATCGCTTAAATAGGTTTCCCGTTTACCGTGTGAAGACTCGTTCCCTGTTCGGCGGGCTTCTCCTCGCCGAGCACGGCAACATCGTCCATGTGCGCGGTTTCGATATGGTCGCTGTCGTCCAGCTTCACTTCCACGCACGGCACGCCATCTTCGTAAACTTTTTCAATCGTGCCGGTGAGACTCACGGCTTTGTTGCTCATCCGTAGAAAACTGACGCGGTCGCCGACTTTCAAATCCTTGTTTGCCACTTTGCGTCCTTCCTCTCTCCTCGCCAGAAGTGTTCCGCATGCGGAATCTGTCGACGTGAGCCAGATGCCGCTCGTTAAATACCCATGCCAGCCGCAAGGGCCGAGTTTGATGCTGGCCGGTCCAATCGAAAGCGTTTCACGGTCAAAAGTGAATGGCGGCTGCGGCAAGTGGTGAACATTTCCGCAGCCTGGACACGCGATGAGAATCCTTCCATCAGCGTCCGACACTCCTCCTTTGACTTCGATTGATCCATAAGTCGCTTTCACCTGCGCCTGCCACTAAACAGATTCGGCAAAATCAGCAAGCCGGCGGCGCCGACGCCCAGCCAAAGCATGTTGCTGGTGAGCCACGTCTCGATGGCCGTCATCGGCGCGCCGGTGGTTGGGACTGCTGTTTTTTGCAGGGTTGCCAAGATCGCGTTAGCTGTGGTGGTGTCTCCGGTGGCTTGCGCGTGCGCCAGCGCCGTCATTAGATTTGCATTCGTGGAAGTGTTCGAGGTTTGCGCGGCCGCTGCGGTGCTGGCGATGGTCTGCTGCACGTTGATGCTGGCTTTCCAATTCTGGAAAGCCTGATAGCCGAAATAAACGGCCACCAGGACGGCGCCCACGCCAATCGCCCATGCGATGACAGGCAGGATGCCGAGGCCGGTGAGTCCCGTGGGAACATTCCCTGTGACGGTGCGGTAGGCGTTGATGAATTGCTGCGCGAGGTTTTCGTAGGATACGCGCTGCTGCTGCACTTGCTGCGTCAACGCGGTGAATGCCGGCGAAGGCACCGTACCGGATTGCAGATTCTGATTGTTTGCAGTGGTGATTTGCGCTTCGATACTCTGCAAATCGGAATTCCACTGCTGCAGCATGCCAACGGCGTTTACCCAGGAAGTTTGATCCGTGGGATCGTAGCCCATCACATCGGCGAAGGTCATGGAACCGTCGAGAATCGCGTCGTGTTCGGCTTGCGTGATTTGCCCGCTGGCAAGTAGATCGTCTGCTGCGGTTTGCGTCACGTCGCCAAGCGCGCCGAGCCCAGCGAGGCCGTGCATACCGTTCGGCTCGTAAATTTCCCACGGATCGAACGGGCGATTAAATTCGTACTCGCCGAGGCCGTGTAGATGCCACGCCGTGGGAATAAAAGGGTTGTGCCCTTGATCGTCGCGCCATCCGGAAAGCTGCGCGGCGCATTGCGGATTCGTGCCGCCGTAGGGACGAAAGCCCACTTTGTTGCCCGTGTCTGCTCCCATGTACGCCATCAGCGTTGCCCCATCGCGAAAGCGGCAACGGCCGCCGCTGCGAGCAAAACGAAATTCGGCACGCCGGGAATCACCGTGGATGCCGTAAGGGGATTCACACCGCCGGGCACGGCCGGAACAGCGACGCGCGGAGATGGCGCCGTCGTCAAACCTTTTGCCGCGCTGGATCCCGCGGTGATCAGTTGCGCGATGGCGGAGCTGGCTTGCGCGGGCGTCATCGTGCCGGCGGCGACGGAATTTTTATAAAGAGTCGCCAGCGCCTGATCTTGCGCGCTGAGATTCGAGATTGGCGCGGTCAATCCCGCGGTGGGATCGTACATCGTGGGATCGATCGGCGTGACGGCGGGAATCGATGGAAGTAGCGTGAAGCCGCCGCCGCTGCCGATGTCGCCGCTCGAGGGCGGAATCAGATCGCCGCTGGGATCGTAGGTGGTGGGATCCATTCCGTCCTGGCCGAGATGCCATTGAATCGCGGCGCCGAGTCCGCGCATATAGAGCGGCACATCGGAAGATCGTACCGTGTGAGGATGGCCGGGAATCATCGGCGCTTCCCCATGAGCATCGCAGCGCCAACGGCCGCAGCGGCCACCAAACCCCAGTTTGGAATCGATGGAGAAATCGCGCTGGGCGCTTGCAGCCAACTCATAATGCCGGCTTCGGTAAGTCCCGTACTTGGCGCGGCGGTAAGCTGCATGGTCGCCAAATTCTGCGTCACGGCAGACGCTGGGATGACCTGCCCCGTGGAAAGATTGACGTAGTTTCCGCTGCCATCAGCAGCCGGCACCACTTCGTTGGTGGCCACCACCGGTGAAGGCTGCGGAGAAACGGGCGGCGCGGTGTAAACCGGAACAGCCGGCGATGGCGGCGCGGGCGCAGGCGTTGCCGGCGGCTGATTCACCACGCTAGTGGCGCCTGTCGACGGCGGAAGCTGCGGCGTGGCGGGAACGGCAGGCGACTGCAAAACAGGCGGCGGATTGTTTACCGTGTTCGGCTTCCAAGTTACTGGCGGCCCAGGCATCGGCCCGCAGCCCCACGCAGGGCAGAGACGGCCGCCGCCACCGTAAGGGTAGCGCACCATTTCGCTGCCGCTGGGAACTGGCCCATCACCTACCACGCTTTCGAACGCAACGCCGAGGCCGAGCAAGCTGCCGGCTACATCACTCGGCGTGAAATAGTGCGGCGCATTTTCCGCCAGCGAAAGAAAATCGTCTTCGCCCGTTTCTTTGTAGTCCGCGGGAAAGGATCCGGGCGCTACCGACGTCCCCGCATGGCGGCGCGTCTGAAAGCCGCGATACGTGGCCGCCGATCCCGAAGCATTCGGCCGAGGAGGTACTTCTGCCGAGCTGCGATAGACGCCGCGAGGATTCCTCTGCGAAGCGTGCACCGCATCGTGGGAAGACATGCCATCGCCGCGATCTGTTTCATAGTCATCGGCAGGAAGGATGGTGGTGCCAGTCGCTTCCGAATGCGTGAAACCTTTATAGTGGCCGCCGGCTGGCCCGCCTGGCACAGTGAGCCGCCAGCCTGGATACGCGAACGCTGGAACGGATTGATATGCGCCAATCATCGCCGGTGTCCCCCGAACATCATCGCAGCGCCCACCAGCAGAGCGCCCCAGAGCAGCCAGCTCGAGCTGCCCGTCAACGCCAGCGCCGGCTGCGGTGCCGTGTAACCCGCGGGCACCATGCCCGGCGAATACGGCGTTTGAAACGAAGCGTAAGGCCCGCTGGAATATGCGAAGGGGCTGGCGGGAAGGCCTTCGGATGCGCGAATGATATCCGCGGTGCCTTGCGAGATCGTGGCGATCGAGGAAGACGTGTTATCGCCGCTCGCTGGCGTGACGCAAACTGAACCCGTCCACACATCACCTGGCGCGCAATCGCCGAGGCCAGCCATCGTGCGATGCCGCGCTACGGCGCCCATGCCGCTCACGTGCGATTTGAAACGGCGATAATCGCCGAGCAGCCCGGGCAGATCGCCCTGAGCATTATCTTGCAGACTCCACCAACGCGCGCGCGTATACGCCGGCGGCGCAACGCCGAATTGCGAATCGCTGCGCGCGGGATCCATCGGAATCCATTGACCGTTGATCTGGCCTTCGACGTACACATGCGAAAACTCGTCGCCGTTCGCAGCCACCGTCATTAGCCGCGCGGGATAGCCGATAGCCATCAGCAGCGTGCCGAGCAACATGGAAATGTCGTCACAATCGCCGGCGCGAATTTGCAGCAGCTCGGCGGGCGGATACAAAGTTTCTTTGTTGACGGGATCTTTCGTAAAACGAATGTTGGCGCGCACCCAGTTGTAAAGCGCTTGCGCCTCGGCGGTGTCATCGAAAGCCGGCACGCCGCGCACGATATCTTTCGAGGCGCGAAGGATGGAAGGATCGCGCAGCGCTTCGTCCACCAGGTTGCGCATTTCTTGGATGGTTTGCGCCACGCCAGCATCGCCGCTCATCAGCGGTGCTCGGTAGATCGGCGCGGGCGGAAAGGCGATCGGCATTTTTTAGCGCCAGCCGTACTTTTCTTTAGCCACGGGCGCAACTGTCTCTTTTTTACAACGAATGTGTCAATCACGCGAGTACAGTACCAATGGTACTTGCAGGTGTGCACTCACAGGCACACCCGTGTACTCTAATTGACACACGCACACCGCGTGCCATAGAATGCCCGCCCAGAGGCAAAAACAAGTGTCCACAACTGGGCCGATGGTGGAAACAGTCAGCCGCAAGCGCATCGTTACGCAGGCGGAGCTCGAAAAAGAACAAAAGGGACGCACCACTCCCGATTTTTGGGACTTCATCGAATCGATGACGCCGGAAATGTGGGCAGGCGACTTTATGCTCTACATTTATCGCGAGGATCCCAAGCCATCGAACTACGGCGGCGCTGGTGGAGCGCTGGAAAAGTGCACCGGCGAAATGCTGATGCCCAACGGTGTGCGCGTGAAGATGGATTCGCGCGAAGATATCGAGCTGGCGATCAAAGAAAAGTGGGGCGGCAAAGCGTTTCGCCTGATTTTGAAAAAAGGCCGCGAACGCCTGACCGAAGGCAAGTGCATGAACGAAGCGCCGCCGAAATATCCCGATTCCGTTCCGCAGTACCAGCAAAATCCGCTGCCGAATGCGGGCGCGCCGGGATCTTCGGACAATGTGGCCACGCGCGCGATGGATCTGGTGGCGAATCAGAATCCGCAGTTAATGACCGTGGCGATCGATACGATCTCTCGCGCAGCGGATTTAGTGGCGCGGCACCAGACTCCACCGCCGCCACCGCAAGACAGCGATCTGGACCGTGCGTTCAAGCAAGCGATGATCAACAAATTACTCGCGCCGCCGCCCGATCCGTTCGAAATGTTTTTGAAGTTTAAGCAGATCATGGGAGACGGAGGAATGGGCGGTGGCAGCCCGCTGATGGATAAAGTTCTAACTGCCGCCGTCGACAAGATCCTAAATCCCGTGGCCGCGGTGGCCGCAGTGACCGGACGTACCACGCTGCTCGACGTCGGCCGCGAATTAATTCCTGTGCTTGGAACGGTCATGCACGAATATCGTTTGTCTCGCGAAGCGGATGCGCGGATCACGGAGATCCAGCGCAGCGCGATGCCGGCGCAACCTGTGCCGGCGGTGCCGCAGCAGAATCCGCCCGCGACGGTCGCCACGCTGCCGGCCGCTGTGCCTCAACCTGTACCGCAGCAAGCGCCGCCCGTGCCAACAATGACATTCCCACAAATCGAAGCACACATCGCGAGCATCGTCAGTAATTCGGAATTCACCACCGATGAAGCCGTGGACGAAGTGCTGGCGTTTCTCTACAACACCGATGCGCGGCTGGTGGGGCTGCTGCTAAATCCTCCGTCTCTTGATCCACGGCTGAAACCAGGCAAGGACGGATTGATGATGCTCTGTACCTACGAAGCACCGTTCAAGCCGTGCCTTTCGAATGTGCCGCGGCTTTCCGAGTTTCTGGATAAGTTCATCGTGGCTGCCACGGAAGCCGAAGCCAACGAAGCCAAGCTGCGCGCCGCCGCGCCCGTTTCCGCGAAGCCATCCTGACGCTTTGCACACAATCCACAGTTTTTCCACCATCGGAGTTGACACGCGCCGCACCGCGGGGGTAGATTCCTCCGCGTTCCTGTCGCTCTGAGGGTTTCGGTGCCGGGCGTACGGTATGGCTGCTGCGCGCTCGGCACTTCCCTTCTCTTCGGCAGCAGCAGCCAACATGCCAACCGATTCCCGCTCACGAACCAGTGCCGACAATCCGCCGCCGCAAAATATAGACGCAGAGCGCTGCATACTCGGCGCCGTGCTTCTGGACAACGCCGCGCTCGCCGTTGCCGCCAAAGCCATCCATTCCGCCGATTTTTTCCACGCACATCACCAGGCCATCTTCCGCCAGATGCTGAAACTTGCCGACGCGGGATCGCCGATCGAGATCCTCACGGTGCGCGATGCGCTGGACAAAGAAGGCAAGCTGGACGAAGCGATGGGCCCGGCGTACCTGGCTTCGCTGGCCGATGGCATGCCGCGCGTTTCGAATGTCGAGTACTTCGCCAAAGTAGTGAAAGAGAAATCGCGGCTGCGCGAGATCATCCGCACCACTCACGATTTGCAGCAGCAAGCGTGGGCGAAAGACGGCAACTCCGTACAAATCTTCGCGGACATGGCCGAGTTTCTGAAAATGTCCAGCAACGGCCACGGCGATAACTCTCTGATCGCGCTGGACGTTCTAGACTTCCTGCAGATGAAGCTGGATCCCATTGACTTTGTGATCGAGCCGATTCTGCCGGTAAGCAACTCCGCGATGATCTTCGCGCCCACCGGTGTTGGCAAGACGTACATCATGCTGCACATGGCCTACTCCGTGGCAATTGGCGCGCCGAATTGTTTTGTGTGGGACATTCCGCACGCGCGGCCGGTGCTCTACGTCGACGGCGAAATGGATCAGCTCACCCTGCAGGAACGGCTCAACGAAATCGTGAAAGCGTTTCTGCCCGTCACGCCGCAGCATGGTTACATGAAAGTGATCACGCCGGACCAGCAGCCGAAGTTTCCGCCGCGCATCAACACCAAAGAAGGCCGCGCGCGGATCGAAGAGCACCTGCAGCCAGGCAGCTTCTGTATCCTGGATAACATCGTCACGCTATGCCCCGGCGGCGATGAAAAGGAATCGGAAGACTGGTCTGTGATCCAGGAATGGATTTTGTATCTGCGGCGGAATCGCATCAGCCTTTTCATGGTGCAGCACGCCGGCAAAAGCGGCGACCAGATCGGCACATCGAAAAAAGAGATTCAGCTATCCTGCAATATCAAGCTGCGCAATCAGAACCACTACACGCCGGAAGACGGGCTGCGCGTCGAAGCGCGGCTGACGAAGCTGCGGCGCCGCGGCAAGGATGGCCGGTGGGATCCGCGATGGGCGCAGCCGTTTGAGATTGCCTATCGCGTGGCGGAAGGCGCAGCGGAGTTTTCCACGCGGCCGATGAAAGGCATCCTGAAAAAGCAGGCGGTGGAGCTGCTGGTCGCCGGCGCGCATCCCAAAGAAGTGATGGAAGCCACCGGGCTCGATCGCTTCGTAGTCTACCGCCTAAAGAAAACTCTCAAGGATCAAGGCATCGCCGCCGCCGAGGCTAGCGAATGAGCACGCGCCCCTCCCTGGCATCGCCGCAACTCCGCGTGCGAAGACCAGTGCTCCGCTACTACGGCGGGAAATGGCGACTCGCCCCGCGCTTGATTCAGCTTTTTCCACCACACCACATCTATGTGGAAGCCTTTGGCGGTGCCGCCAGCGTGCTGATGCTCAAGCCGCGCAGCGACGCGGAAATCTATAATGACCTGGATGGCGAAGTGGTGAACGTTTTCCGCGTCCTCCAGGATGAGGCCCGGGCCCAGAAGTTAGAAAGGCTACTGCGCGTGACTCCATTTGCCCGCGCGGAGTTCGTCAAATCGTACAAAGATCACCGCGATCCCATTGAACAGGCGCGGCGCACGATCATGCGTTCTTTTATGGGGTTTGGTTCGGATTCGATTACGCGCGTGAAAAGCGGCGTGATCCCCAACGGCTTTTGTACGCGCATCTATGACACCACGATGCGGACGGGCTTTCGCTTCAACTCTGTGCGGTCCAACGTTTCAGGCGCGGAAGATTGGAGCCACTATCCCGATTACATCGCGGCTTTCTGTGCCAGGCTGAAAGGCGTGGTGATTGAAAACCGCAACGCGCTGCGTGTGATGGTCAAGTCTGATCGCTTCGATACGCTCCATTACGTGGATCCCCCGTATCCTTCCAGCGTGCGGAATCGTAACGCCAGCGAAAACCGGCTGGAACACAACTACCGCCACGAAATGTCTACCAAGCAGCATGAGAAATTGGCGGAGACACTCCACTCCCTAAAAGGCATGGTGGTGGTGTCAAGTTATCCAGGCGATCTCTACAAATCGCTGTTTCGCACATGGGAAGTTGTGTCCTGGACGGGAGCGCAGTTTTGCCACGGCAGCCAGAAGCGCACTGAATGCGTCTGGCTGAACCGCGCCGCGGTGGAAAATCAGCGGCACAAGCCAGCCTGTTCTAGTATTCCAACATATATTTTTCTCAAGATCAGGTGATTGTGCGCACCAGCAAAATCGCACAGAAACGCACGTGCGAATCGATGTGCGAAATACGCCTGTAAGTCCTTTAGAATCTATAACCCTTGTGCGATGTATGTGCGATGTATATACATTTTGGACCCCTCTTTTGTTGACAGGATTAGACTTACCCGATTTTATGTGCGGTGTGCCTGTGTGTGCCTTTCCAAAACCGCACAAGCTGTTCTAGTACTACACTGTCGGAATAAGCGGACAGTAGATTTTAGAGGTTCTTTTTCATACTCACCAGCACAAAAAAGAACTAACTCTTTTCTTTTCTTAGAGAGACGAAAAAGCACCGCACATCAACTCCGCTAAGTGCTTTGTTTCTGATAGGCCGCTCCGTGAATCCACACAAAGATTCGCACGCCGCGCACATGCCTGTATCTATTAGACTTAGACGATTTA
>Ga0210402_10001284_pt1 | contig 26062 bp, 24 predicted proteins | sample IncBWC7MmetaG_FD_161055 | JGI IMG/M metagenome (GOLD analysis project Ga0210402, IMG submission 161055) | Forest soil microbial communities from Barre Woods Harvard Forest LTER site, Petersham, Massachusetts, United States - Inc-BW-C-7-M | ecosystem: Environmental > Terrestrial > Soil >... | reverse complement strand
CGCGCCGGCTACCCTGCGGTTGTCCATGAGCCTGGTTTGCGTTTTGCCATAGGCGCCGAACCCCATGCGCAGGGCCATCAGCAGGCCAACGGAAAGCATGCTGAGCAGCGTGGTGGCCACCAGAAGTTCGATGAGTGTGACGCCGCGCCGTCTTGTGGGGCAGGTTGTTAACCTGCGGCGGATTGGCAATCCGCCTGTTGGGGTTGCGCGTGCTGCCGGCAGGCGGATTAACAATCCGCCGCAGGTTAACAACCTGCCCCACAAACGTTTCATCGGCCCACACCCGGCGTGATATCGGCCTGGCGCAGAGTGCGCCTGCGATAGCTTTCCAGCGCAAACGTGCGGCGCTGTTCGGCGGCCATCCACCAGACTTCCAACTGAATGCGGTCCAAGCCGAAATCGCCGGGCGCGGGGGAAGGTGCGGCTTCGGCGAGCGTCACGAAGGCGCGCCAGCCGGCTTGCAGTCCGCCGGTCAGGGCTTTGTCGAACTCGCCGGCGATCAATGTGTTCCGCGGCGCGCGCTCGTCCACCAGCAGGTCATTCATGCGCAAACGGGCCAGTTGGACCACGCGGTCGTAGTCCCGCAATCGGGCGGCATTGCGGGTGGAGGTGGAGATTCCCGACAGCAGCCCGATCACCGCCACTCCCATGATGGTGGTGGCGACGATCATTTCCAGCAGCGTGAATCCGCGGCGGCGCCTCACTCTTTAGTGACGCTTTCCACGCGCGGAAAGCCGGTCATGGGATCGAGCCGTACGATTCGGTGCAAACCGCGGCGGTTGCCGAGTTGGATGCCGATGCCGGGAACGGTGGCGCCGGGCAGGAGCAGCAATCGCCGGGCGTCCTCGGCGTCTTCCTGCACCGCGGGAAGGATGGCCTCGATGGCGATGCCATCCGGCATTTTCAGCTCTCGGGTGAAGCCCGGTTCGTTGGAATACATCGTGAGGCGGTTCTCCCTGGGTGAAATAGTCAGCTCAATGGGCTGCTGGCGGCGCTCCACGCGGTTGACGGCCCCGTTGAGGAACACGGCGACGGAATCGGTGGCCGAGATCAGACGCGCGCTCTCGATGCCGGCCGCGGCAGACGGGTAGGAAATGGCGGCGATGAGGCCGATAATGGCTACCACCACCAGCATTTCGATGAGCGTGACGCCGCGACACCGCTCCCTGACGGTCGCGGCTCGGCAGGCGCTCGCACCCCTTCGTGCCGAGGCGCGACCATTAGGGAGCGGTGCGCTACTGGCTCTTCCAACTGACAATGTCGGCATTCAATCCTTCGCCGCCGGGCTGGCCATCGCCGCCGAGACAGATGATATCCGGCTCGTCGCCATGCTCGCCCGGGAACTTGTAGACATAGTCGTGGGCCCAGGGATCTTTGGGGATATCCTGCGGCATGTACGGCCCGTTCCATTGGTTGACGTCCGCCGGTTTCACACGCAAGGCGATGAGACCCTGTTCGGTGGTCGGGAAAACGCCGGTGTCCAGTTTGTAAGTGCCTAGGGCCGTCATGAAGCCCGAGATTTGGGCCCGCGCCGCGGTGATGCGGGCCGTATCCGCCTTCTTAAAGAGGCTGGGGCCGACCAGCGCTACAAACAGTCCGATGATGGTCACCACCACCAGCATTTCGATCAAGGTGACGCCGGCCTGGCCGCGCCGTCGGGTTCGTCTGCGGGGTTGCAACATATTTACACCACCATTTTAAATAGCCACGTCGTTAATGCTGGTGATAGCCAGCAGCATGCTCAAAATCAAGGCGCCCACGATGACGCCCATTACCAGGATCACCACCGGCTCAAAGACCGAGGTGAAGCGCCGTATGGAGGCGCGCGTATCATTTTCGTAAATATCGGCCATGCGGGCAAACATTTGGTCCAGCCGGCCGGTTTCTTCGCCTACGGTCAGCAAATGGGCGGCCAGCGGCGGAAATACGCCGGCCTTGCGCATGGGAACGGCGATGCCCTCACCGCGCTTCACGCCCATGGCCACCCTGCCCAGCGCGGCCGCGACCATCTTGTTATTCAGCGTGGCGGCGGCGATGCCGATGGATTGCACCAGCGGCACGGTGTTCGCCACCAGCGTCGCCATGGCACGGGCAAACCGCGCGGTTTCGGCCTTGAGCAGAGCATCGCCCAACAACGGAGTCTTGAGGCGCACGCGGTCCCACCACAAGCGCCCGGCGGTGGTGTTGGTGTAGGTGCGCCAGAGGATCACGGCCGCCAGCAGCGCTCCAACGCCCAACCACCACCAGGCTTTAATGAAGGCGCTGGCGTCCAGCATGATCTGGGTGGGCAGCGGGATCTTCATGTTCGATCCCGTGAAGACGGTGGCGAAGCGCGGAACCACGAAGGTGATCAGGATCAGAATGGAGCTCAACCCAACCACGGCCAGAAGGGCCGGATAGATCATGGAGGCGATGATGTAGTTGCGCAGATCGTCGCGGGAGCGCTCGAATTCGGCCAGGCGTTCGAAGATCGCGGCCATGGCGCCGGAGGCTTCGCCGGCCCGCACCATGTTGACGTAAAGATCGGAGAAGTGCTCGGGGTGCGTAGCCAGGCTGTCGGCCATCGACCGGCCGCTTTTGAGCACGCGCAGGATGTCCAGAATGATGAAGCGGAAGTTGGGCCGCTCGGTGATTTCGGCGGTGATGGTGAGGGCGCGGTCCAGCGGCACACCGGACGTGAGCAGGGTGGAGATCTCCTGGGTGAAGAAGAGGACGTCACGCCGGCCGCGGCCGAAACTGGGCAGCTTGATCTCAAGCGAAGAGCCCTTGGGCTGCACGCCGACGTAGATCGGGGTGAGGCCCTGCTTGCGGAGCTCGCGGGCGATGACCTTTTCGTTGTCGCCCGAAAGGCTGCCGCTGCGCAGCTTGCCGTCCGAGGCCACCGCTCTGAAGAAGAAAGTGGACATTAGAAAACCAGGTGGCCGGTGGCCAGTGACCAGCGGCCGGTGAAAACACGCGCTGCGCGCGCGCAGCGAAACCGGCCACTGGCCACCGGCCACCATCTTAAAACCGGCCACCGGCCACCGACCACTGACCACCGCATTTAAAACTCCTGCGTGACGCGCATGACTTCATCCACCGTAGTAACGCCATCGCGGATTTTCCTCCAGCCGTCCTCGCGCAGGTTGCGCATGCCGTTGCGGCGCGCGGCTTGGGTGAGGATGGAGGCGTCGGCGTTGGCCATGATCAGCTTGCGAATCTCGTCGTCCACGTCCATCATTTCGAAGATGCCCATGCGCGAGCTGTAACCGCGGCCGTTGCATTCCGCGCAGCCGGCGCCGCGCCAGGTGTGCAGGCGTTCGCCTTCGGGGGAAAGCGCGGTCCCGGCCGGCTGCTTGCAATGCGGGCAGATGACGCGCACCAGGCGCTGCGCCAGCACGGCCACCAGGGACGACGTCAGCAGGTAGTTCTCCACGCCCATATCGGTGAGGCGCGTGATGGCACTGGGCGCGTCGTTGGTGTGCAGGGTGGAAAACACCAGGTGTCCGGTGAGGGCGGCCCGGATGGCGATGTCAGCGGTCTCGCGGTCGCGGATTTCACCGACCATGATCACGTCGGGATCCTGGCGCACGATGTGGCGCAGGCCGGCGGCGAAGGTAAGCCCGATCTGCGGGTTGACGTGGATCTGGTTGATCCCGTCCATCTGGTATTCCACCGGGTCTTCGATGGTGATGATCTTCTTATCGGGAAGATTGATGCGCTTGAGCGCGGAATAGAGCGTGGTGGACTTGCCGCTGCCGGTTGGCCCTGTCACCAGGAAAATGCCGTGCGGCAGGCTGGTGAAGTGTTCCATGCGCGCCAGCATTCTGTCGTCGAAGCCCAGGCGGCGAAGGTCGTAGAAATCGCCCGCGGAACGGTCCAGCAGCCTCATCACCAGGCTTTCGCCGTAGAGCGTGGGCAGGGTGGAGACGCGCAGGTCCACTTCGCGGCCCAGGATCTTGATCTTGATGCGGCCGTCTTGCGGCAGGCGGCGCTCGGCGATATTGAGCTTAGCCATCAGTTTGAGGCGCGAGGTGATGGCGGCCTTCAATTCGCGCGGCGGGGGTTCCTGATTGAACAGCACGCCATCCACGCGGAAGCGCACGCGGAATTCCTTTTCGAAAGGCTCGATGTGGATGTCGCTGGCGCGCCTTTCGATGGCGTCGCCGATCATGGCATTGACCAGCCGGATGACCGGCGCTTCGCTGGCCATGTCGCGCAAGTGCTCGAGATCGGCCGAGGCCTGCTCGTCGTCGCCATCGCCCGCCAGCACCTGGCGCTCGCTTTCCCCGTAGAACTTTTCGATGGCGTCCAGAATTTCCTGCTCGGGCGCCAGCGCCGTTTGGATCTGCAGGCCCGAGTAGGCGCGCACCGCCGCGATAGTTTCGAAATCCAGCGGATCGGCCATGGCGATGGTGAGGGTGGAATCCACCAACGCCACCGGGAACGCCCGGCACTGCCGCAGGAAGCGGTGGGACAGGCCTTCGATTTCGGGCGCTTCGGGCGGCGCGGTGTCCACCGCAACCAGCGGAACGCCGAGCTGATCGGAAAGCGCCGCCAGCACATCGCGTTGTGCCAGCAGGCCCATATCCACCAGGATTTTCCCGAGCTTGTCGCCGCGCTCCTTCTGCAGTTCAAGGGCGCGCTCCAGGTCTTCGGCCTGGAACTTGCCGCGCTCCAGGAGGATTTCGCCCAGCCGCAGGTAGCGCGGTCCCGTCATTCCGGATAAGCCGCCGGCAGTCCCGGTGGCGGTCTCCGACTCGGGAACGGGGGGAAGCGTAGCGGCCACTTATTGTTCTTCCGTTTTGATCTGGCCGTTCAGTATGTCTCTACGGCTGGCGCTCATCAACACCTGGGCCGGCAGACCGGTTGTGTCCTCGTAAGGGAGATACAGCAGACGGACGGCGACCACGATCTGCTGGCTGTCCGGAATCTGTGTCAGGGCCAAGGCGGAATTCTTCATCATGTCCGCCATGGCCTGCTTCAATAGCGGCAGGCGGGCCGACTTGCGCCTATGCACGGCGGCGACTTCCTCTTTGGTCATCTGCTGATGGAAAGGATTGATGCGGGGCGTGATGATCAGACTCATCTCGGATGTGAAGACGGCGCCGTAGCCATCCAGGTAGAGGCCGCGAGTGGTTCCCAGAATGTCGATGGGGTCGTTGGGGCCGCCGATGGAGGCGAGTTGCATATCGAAGCGGCTCTCCAGTTCCTTGAGGTTCTGCGGCGCGATCTTCGTAGTCTTGGCCGGGTTCGGAAGCGTGGGATTCACGGCCGCCGTGGAAACCGTCCGAACCGGTTTGGGGAGTTGCGCGCCAAGCGGGTAGGCGGCCAACAGGAACAAGGCCAGCTTTAACAAGGCCGAATTTCTCATTTGACTTCTCCGTTGATTTCTCCGCCACCCAGCGGCGGCATTCCGTAAGCCGCGGAAGTCAGCACGCGAGAGCGCTTCTCGGTCCAGTCGTATTCGGCTGCGGCCAGCAGCAGTTTCTTGCGGAAGTCTTCCTGGAGACCAGCCACCAGTTGCGCGGTTTTCTGAGTCTGGCGGGATTCGATTTCACCCACGGCTTTGGTGACGGCGGCATCGATGCGGGTTTGGATTTCGGCATCGGAGACCGGCTGCACACGCCCGGCGCCGGCCACTACGGCTGTGGCTTTGGGCGGGTCTGGGACCCGCCCTACGGGAGCCGTCCGCATCACTGCGGAAACTAAAAGGGCGGCGGACAACATGGCCGCTGACGCAAAGCCCAGGTGCGCGGAGGAGCCCCAGAATGCGGCCCACCAACGGCGCCACGGCGACGGTTCGAAAACCTTGTCGGAGACGAAAGCGATGCGCTGGGGCATCTCTTCGTCGCGCAGCGAAAACAGGGCGGCCTGGGTCAATTGCAGCCGGTCCAGCTCTTCGCGGCAGACCTGGCAACTCTTGACGTGGGCCTCCACCTCCCGGTGCCGCGGGTTAGGCAGTTCCTTGAGAAAATAGTCTTTCAGTTCGATCGTGGCACAGGCATGATTGCCTGCGTTTGGCGAATTACTCATGACACACCTCGCTCATGACTTGCCCCGCTCATGACACACCTCTCATGACACACCTCGGGCCGTAACCGGAGCCAGTTCCGTTTTGAGGAGTTCGAGCGCCGTATACAGGCGCGACTTAATGGTAGAAACCGGGCAGGCGAGGATTTCGGCCATCTCCTCAAACTTGAAGCCCTGGTAGATTTTAAGGACGACCGCTTCGCGCTGGTCCGGCGAGAGATGGTCCAGCGCGGAAGCCACCGCCAGGCTTAATTCGACGGGGAATACCGGGCTGCCGCCCACGGTGATCTGGTGCCCGGTGGACTCCGGCTCCATCTCTTCGACATCGGTTTCGGGCTTGCGCTTGCGAAACATCGAGTAGGCCTCGTTGTGCGCGATGCGGTACAGCCACGGGGCGAAACGCGCCGGGTCGTCGAGCTTGCGGAGGTTCTGGTAGGCTTTCAAGAAAACATCCTGCGTCAGGTCCAGAGCGTCTTCCCGATTGGCCGTAATTCGCAGGAGGTAATTATAAACACGTTTCTCCCACCGGGAGACGAGAAGGTTAAAGCTCTCCACGCTGCCCCGGGTTGCCTGCCGAATCAGGTCGGTGTCTTCAACCGCCCGAAAGATCAAATCTGGCTCCTTGTAACTAGACGCACCCAGCCCCGAAAAAGTCGAGCCGGCGTATGGAACCAGTTTAGCTTGGGGACAGGGGAGGGACCCTGTGAGCACGTTTCTGTGCAAGCCGTCATACTGCGTTCCCCCGAACTGTTAAGCACTTAGGTGGGGGCGCCGGGGGCTCGCTGGAACTTCGAGGCCGCTCCTCCGGGTGTATTACATCACTCCGAGGTTTCTCTTCTCCAAGACGATCCGCGTGGATTGTTCGGCCGCCATCTGGCCCGTTCTTTCCAGCCCTCGGATTGCGACGCCAAAGAGACCCGTGGCTGCCGGTCCTGCCGAGTGCCTGCCTCCATGGAGCCTCGCGCGCCGTCCGGTTCCGTCAATAGAAGCTGCGCCAGATCTTCCGCCTCCAGGTCGAGCGATTCAAGGCCGAGGTCTTTGCGTATCTCGATCAGCGCATCGCCGAATTGAGCGCGCGCCTCCGGCAGAGGGAGTTCCTGCAATGCGGCGTGGGCCTTCACCACCGCCGTGCTGGCGTGCAGCACCAACAGGTGATTCACGTCCTGCATTCTCCGCGACAATCGGGCCGCACCTTTAGGCGCCTCGCCGGGCCGAAGCAGTTCTTCCCACAGGCCAATGAACAGCTTGTACGCCTCAGCCTTGTCAGCGCGGCACTGAGCTTTCCTGCCCTGTGCTCCCGCGCGGCCAATGCTTCCCGCGATGATCATGGCGGCCAACAGACAGGCCACCGCCCCGATGGCGGCCACCATGGCGACCTGGAAATCCAGCCGCAGGAAAAGCGCCAGTAAGCGCGTGACTCCAAAATAACCGGCTACTCCCAGGCCGCCAACCAGAGCCAGAACCAAAAGAGCTCCAAAAGTCTTGCCGAGAAACCGCATTGGAATACCTCCTTGACAAATTGATGCGTCTTTATCTGCACGGCCTGCCAGAGCCTTGTCATATCATACGGGCACAGCCTCTATCGCCACAAACGCCGGTCAATTCTTTCCTTACCGGAGAGCCCGTCAGTCCACCAGTTTGAGCGTTCCGAAAACCTCCGGGACGTGAAAGGTAGGACGGTGAGTCGGTTGCCAGACGATCGCCTTGTGGTTGGGGCGCGCTCCTTGAGAACGGAAAAAATTGACTCGGAGCGTGTTCCCGGCAGTGGCGGGGCGCGGATCCACGGCGGCATACGGAATCCGCATGAAACCGTACCACGTTTTCGTCGCCTGATCGATACGCGCCGAGGTTTGGAATCCGGAGTTCCACGCCCATCCGTCTTCGTGGCGCGGGGCGTCGAGATCGATATCCAGATCGACCCATTCTCCTTGCGGTGAGATCTCGAATTCCTTATACCGCCGGATGTTCTTGGAATCCGAACCGATGAAGACCTCCGCCACATCCCACTTCCACAGCTCATTGGTCTCGGTTTCTGTCTTTGGCTCGGGTTTCAGGTTGAGTTGCTCGTAGGGGCAAATGAAAAGAAAATACAAATCCCGGCCCGTCCAGCGCGACCGGATTTCGGTCCGGTATCCCGGCACGGGATTTCCCGAGCGGTCGCGCTCGGCGAGAATCGCGGGGACTCCGCGCCAAAAGCCGGAGTTCGGGTCCGTGTCGGCGGAAGTATCGCGCTGTGCCTGTTTACTGGCGATCTGGTCGGACCCGATGGCCAAGCCAGTGGTCAAGGCCAGAAGGCAGGCAGTGCCGGCAAATCGCTTCATGTGTTTGCTCCTGGAGGGCTGATCCCGATCTAGGCGGAGAGACCAATCAGGCGGCTCGCGTTCTCTCCGTACACTTTCCGCAGGACCTGGTCGCTTAGCCCCAAGCCGTAGATCCGCCAACGGCCCTGCGGTGGAATCGCTGCCGGGGCGTAGTCGAAATACTCATCCTCGGTTTCGAGAGTACGGTAGTAGATTTCGTAGAGTGCGTCGCCGAAGGTCTGCTGCGGTGTGCTGGTGCCGGCGCTGGCGTCCGTGCCGAATACGATGCGGTCCTGGTACTTGTCGAAGAATTTCCGCGCCAACCGCGGTTGCCGGCCTAACTCTCCAATTCGGGCTGCGATATCCACGAACATATTCGGATGGCTGTCCAGACATTCCGAAACGTATGTCAGATCTTCCGAATTCGCCACGTGCAGGCAGACGAACTGGGTGCGCGGGTGCCGCCGCATCACATTGCGCCGCGCCTCCTGCAGTTCGCGATTGCCGGGGAAATCCTTTCCATGGAAGGACCAGTCCGGGTGCGCGTGCAACTCCTCCCAACGCTCGTTGAAGCGGTCGATCGGCAGGAAGAAGGCTTCCGGATCGGAGGTGTGGATGGCCACCGGCATCTTCAGAGATCCGACGGCCTCCCACATGGGGTCGAAACGCGGGTCGTCGATACGAACCAGCTTCCCGCTTCCCCGCTCGCGCAGGAAAAGACCGAGGGTTTTCAGCACCTTCAGCCCTTTCGCGCCGGCCTTGTGGGCGTCCTCGATCTGGTCCGCCTGGAACTTGGAATACCCGGCATCGGAGGCCTTGTTCCAGACCGGTTCGGTGAAGACGATGAAACGTCCGGGGTGCGCCGTTGGGAGTTTGCCTATCGCCTCGCGCAGACCCTCTCCGTAGCCTCCCGTCACGTTCACCATGGTTCGAACATTCTTACGGTCCATGACGGCGAGACAATTAGCCGGATCCATGCTGAAGCGGATCGCGCCGATGTTCGCGCCGCCCGCGGCGAAGGTGATGTGGGTGTGAAAGTCGATCACCGGAAAACGCGAGCGCGGAACGTGCGTCTCGGACGCGTGCAGCATGCTCTTGGGCTCATACCGCTCCAGCGGCATATCCCGCGCCGTGTCCGTCGGCGTCGCCCCCGGCGCCGGAGAGGTTTGTGGCGCTCCGTGTGCCGATCTGAGGCGGAAGAAAAACCCCGCGCCCGGAAGCATCATGACTTGCCTGCGGTTCATGGTTCTCGCTCCTATCGGAGGTCAGAGTGTTTCCACTTTACGACGCCCTTCCTCCGTTTGGCAAGGCGCGGTCTTGTGGGGCAAGTTGCCAACCGTTCCAGCGTCAAGCCATGCGCCCGCCGGCGGCATGAGTCGCTGCCAAATCCAGATGTCGCCGGTTAGCCAAGTCCGCGCCAGCCTGCGAGGCCGAGTCCGCTTGGCCGCAGAGTAGAATGCGAGTGTAGGAAGACGCTGGGGAGCCAAACCGCCGGAATCGGCGGTTCCGGGTTTTTTGCCACTGATTTTAAAGGCATTAATTTCGCGAACCGCCGAAGCCGGCGGTTTTGTTTATTGGGGAGCTAATGATAATCGATGCGTGAGAACCCTTTCTTCCGCGAACTGCCAGCTTGTCTGAAGTACCAGGTACGCTCAGATTCTGCGACTTTTTCGGCGATTCTGGCGGGACTCCACTTTTGGGTCGCGCACTCTGGCCGAGCCCCTACGTGCAAAGTCACGATGCCCGTTGATGCCCGCGCTACGATTCCCACGCTACTTGAAAATCTCCCCACGCAACGGCGCTTCGATCGGCGTGCCCAGTTTCTCCGCCGCCGTGGCGTGCTCGATGGCGCGGGCCGAGTCTCCTCCCCGGAGATATAGTTCGGCAAGCCGGCGGTGGACGCCGCCGCGGCTCGGATCGAAGCCCAACGCGCGGGCATACGCCTCGATGGCTTGAGCCGCCATTCCTTTGGCCTGGTACGCCGTGCCCTGCTCGATGCAAATGTCCGCCTGGAGCCCCTGGTAAAACGCCGACGCGGGGAACTCCTTGCCGTCCGGCAACACCAGTCGCAGAGCCTGCAAGGCCTTATCGCTGGCATGCTGGGCGTTATACAGCCGGGCCAGGCTCAGGTAGGCCTCGGGCCGCGACGCATCCAGCGCGATGGCCTTACGGCAGAGATCCTCAGCTTCGGCGAACCGCTGCCTCTTGCCGTACAATGCTGCCAGTGCGACATACATCTCCGGCGTCACGAACTGGGAGTGAATGGAGCTTTCGAGCTCGCCCATGGCCGAGTCTTCCTGCTTCAGGTCCAGGTAGGCAAGAGCCAGGTAATAGTGAGCGGGAGTCATCGTGGCATCGATCTGAAGGGCCTTGCGGTTCAACTCCACCGAAGCGGCAGGATCTCCCAGCTTGCGGCGCGCCTCACCCAGCAGTGAGAGGAAATGCGGGACATTCGGCCGTTCCTTGAGGCCGCGCTCCAACTGTTCCCTGGCCTTCTGGTTGAGACCCTGGTCGAGGTAGATTCTGGCGAGGTAAAAGCGCGCCCACAGCAGGTTGGGGTCAAGGTCGAGGGCCTGCTGCAACTCCGCTTTGGCCTCCGCGAGCATGCTGGTCGAGCCTTGCGCGAGATAGGCCTGGCCGAGCAGCATGTGGGCGGGCGCGGACCGCGGGTCGGAAGCCAGCGCGGCCCTGCATTCGCGGACGGCCTGCTCCGCCTTGCCCTGCCGCAGGTGTTCGGCGGCCGCCCGAAGCTGCGCCGCTTCGCGCTCGCCGGCCGCGGCGGGTGTCTGCCCCCAGAGCGGCCGGGCCAAGGCCAGCGCGAGGAATAATGTCGTTGCGAGGCGCGGCGGCACGGTCAGATTATAACAGCAGGGGCTACGCCGGCTCTCGTGAGGCAGGTTGCCAACCGGTTTGCTAACCACGGTTGTTAATCTTCGGCGGATTGCTAAACCGCCTGCGCGATGCACAGCGAGCCGGCCGACCTCCGCCGCAACTGTCCGCATCGTTGCGTCAAAGTCGCCGGGTTTCCAGACAGGCATCCGCGGCATTCGGTGAGGATAGAATGAGAATATGGTGCTCAGCGCACAGGAAGAATCGCTAATCAGTGTGGTCCGGGCACTCCCGCCGGAAGAAGCTGGGAAGGTCCTGAATTGGGCTTGTCAACTTGCCGATCTTACGGGCGGGCGCATGATCGAGTGGTCCGATTCCTGGACTGACGAAGATCTCGCCGACGCTACAGCCGCTGCCGTGCAGCGCTTCGAGGATCAGGAGCGGGAAGACCATTGAAGCCTGAAGACGTCGTCGTGGGCGCATTTCCCGGCGCCCAGGTGACAAAGACTCGTCCCGCAGTGGTGCTCTCGACGGAAGACTACCATCGACATAGGCCCGACGTGGTGGTGGGCCTCATCACCTCTCAGCCTCCGAAGCCGTTGACCCCGACCGACTGCGCGTTGCGTGATTGGAGGCAAGCGGGGCTACATTCGGCGTCGTACTTCAGGCTGTTTCCCGTCACTCTACCCCAGCGCGAAGTCCGGCTGATCGGAAGACTCTCCGATTCGGACTGGGAGTCGGTGCGGGCATGTTTTAGGGTTGGGTTCGGCGGCGAGTAGTTCCCGGCCGGCCCGGAGCAGTCGTCAGGCACGCTGCTCGGCCCTGCCAACCCCTCAGCGCTTCGCGTCGGCCTCGTCCAACGTCAGCACCTGGTTGGCGCGAGCATTTTCGATTACCTGCTTTTTCCCGCTGGGCCAGGCGATCTCCAGCCGGGTGATGTTCGCCTCGCTGCCCAAGCCGAAAAACAGGCGCACGTCGCTGGTGCTCAGATAGCTGCCGTACGGGTTGATCTCGCGCAACTGGGTGCGGCCGCCGCTCCACACCCGCACCTTGCAGCCGATTCCGAAGCGATTGCTCTCGCGGCCCCGGGCGCGGACGGCGATCCAATGGTTGCGGTTTCCCCCGTCATTGCGCAGCAGCATGGGCCGGCCGCCGGCATCCGTCACCACGATATCCAGATCGCCGTCATTATCGAAATCCGCCACCGCGGCGCCGCGCCCCACGTGCTGGATGCGGAACGCCGGGCCGCTTTCGGCCGAGACGTCGCGGAAATGCCCACCGCCCGAATTCCGGTACAGCAGGTCGGTCTGCCGGTAAGAGAGCTGCGGATCGTAGAGCTTCACATTGTCGGTGACGTGCCCGTTGGCGATGTAAATATCCAGATTGCCGTCGTTGTCGTAGTCGAACGCCTTGGTTCCGAATCCCAAGGTCTCCACGCTGGACGGCAATCCCGCTTTCAGCGTCGTGTCTTCGAACAGCAGCTTTCCCAGATTACGGAAGAATGGGTTGTACTGGCGCGAAAAAGCCGTGAAGAAGATGTCCGGCAAGCCGTCGCCGTCCAGGTCGGCAATCTCCGCGCCCATGCCATTCAGCGTCTTGCCGTTCATGTCGAATCCCACACCGGCGCCGTACGCGATGTCGTCGAAGGTGCCGTTGCCTTTATTGCGGTAAAGAAAATTGCGGACGCCATCGTTGGCCACGAATATATCGGGCCAGCCGTCGCCATCAATGTCGCCGATCGCCACGCCCAGCCCCTTGCCCGCCGGGTTCGCCACGCCGGCCTTCCGCCCAACCTCGGTGAAAGTGCCATCCCGGTTGTTGTGGTAGAGCAGGGCCGGCATGCCGTCGAACTGCTGCGGGTCGCAGTACATGCGGTAGCCCGGTTTCTGGTAACCGCAGTACGGCGCGGTCTTGATATCGTAATCCACGTAGCGGGCCACGAATAAATCCAGGTAGCCGTCGCGATCGTAGTCCACCCAGGCCGCGCTGCTGCTCCACCCACCGCCCGCGACCCCCGCCTTCGCAGTCACATCCGTGAACGTGCCGTCGCCGTTGTTGTGAAAAAGCTGGTTGCCGCCATAGCCGGTGACGTATATATCGAGCCAGCCGTCGTTATCATAGTCGCCCACGGTCACGCCGGTGGCGAACATTCCGTTGCCCGCCACGCCGGCCTTTGCCGTGACGTCTTCGAACTTTCCGTTGCCAAGGTTCCGGTACAGGGCGTTGCCCGGCGATCGCTTGCCGTGCCCAAGGTCGGCTCCGTTGGCAAAAAACAAGTCGGGCCACCCATCGTTGTCGAAATCGATGACGCCCACACCAGAGCCGAACGTCTCGAACATGTGCTTCTCCGCCGACGCGCCGTTCTCGTGGCGGAATGTAATCCCCGCCTCGGCCGCCACGTCGTTGAACTGCACGCCGGCCCGCGCGCCGGCCGCATCCTTGGGCTGGGGCGGGGGCTGGGGCGGGGGCTGCCGCTTCGGCGCCTGATCCTCGTAGATGGCGATCTTGTGCGTGCGGTACTGCTGCGCGAGCTGCGAGCCGGATGTCCGGAACGTGATCACCTTGGATTCCTGCCGGGGCATGTGGCAATCGATGCAGTTGCCGGCCTTCGCCGTCCGCTTGTGCTGCGGCGCCGGATGGCAAGTGGCACAGTGCGCCGACATCGCCACCAGGTCCCTCTCCACACGGTGGATATTGTGGCAGGTACCACATGACATCCCGGGGCTGTTCCGATAGCACTGGCTCTGCCGCAGCAGGCCTGCCTGGTTGCCGTGGACATCGGCTTCCGCGCCACCGCCACCGCCATCGCCATCGCCCAGGCCCGAATGGCAGGCTGCGCAGAGAGCCACCTTGCCGTCGCGGTCCAGATTCGCCGGATTGCGGATGCCGGGATGTTGGTCGGCGGGTCCGTGGCATTTCTGGCAGGTGATGCCCGCCTCGAACTGGCCCGCCCTGGCGCCCTCGGTGGCGTGGCATTTCAGGCACTGCGGGGGAATGACGCGCTCGAAGTGCACTTCCCCATCCGGGTAACCGGGGCTGTTCATCCATCCCCCGGTAAGGGCCAGGTAGGAGACAGGCAACTGGTAGAGCAGCCCGCCCTTCCAATAGAGATAGCTTTGCCCGCGCCGCCCCGAGCCCAGCACCAGATCGAAGCGCTCACTGTGCGTACGGCCGCGATCGAAGGCAGTCTGGTAGAAGGCGTCTCCCTTCCGCTCCATGCGGAAAGAGACTCCAGGTACGGCTGTCTGGAGGATATTGTGGCCTTCCGTGAAACTGCCGAGGATAGTCGTGGAATTGGCGGGACTAGAGGTGAGGAAGTGGGCGGTCTGCTGGAAGGACGGTACGATGGTCTGATGACAGGGACCGCATGGCGCGGCCCCCATCATCAGGGCAATTCCGAGAATCACCAATGTCGATCTACCACGATAAGCGAAGTTTCAAACCGACCTGCCGGGCACCCTGCCGTTCCGGGTTATAGAACGGTTCCTCGGCAGTGAACTGCCCGGGATTCGGCTGGTTGATGGCGGTGTTGGGAGTCGGCGGTGTGCCGTTTCCCAGACTGGGGTGGTTAAAGATATTCGAAAACTGTCCAGTCAAGGTGGCCTTGAGCCGCTCCTTGATGTGGAAGTCCTTGGAGAGACTGGCGTGCATCACGTAGATTCCGGGCCCGACCAAGGTGTTGGCACCGCAGTTGCCGAACTGGCCCGCCTGGGGGATGGCGAAGGCCGCCGGATTGAACCACTGGTTCCAGGTGCGAGTCCCGTTCGACAGGTTGCCGTTGGAGAGGCAGTCCGGCAGGCCGCCGGAGGTGTTGGTGTTGGACGGATTGGTGCCGGTGAAGGACGGCGAGAAGTAGGTACCGGAAGCCAGAGTCCCGATGGTCTGGAGATTCCAGCCGCCCACGATGGCATCGACCACCCCGGGAGCGCCGGCCAGAAACTGGCGTCCCTTCCCAAGGGGAATCAGCCAGGTGGCAGAGATCGGGATGTACTGGCGCCGCGCGTAAGGATCGCGCGCCCAGCGGTCCAGGTTGTACGGGTTCTCGGTGATGCCGTAATTGTACATGGTGTTCGACCAGGTCCAACTGGCGTCGAAAGTGACCTGGCCCATCCGCTTCGACACTTCCAACTGAGCCGAGTTATAGCGCAACTGGCCGTCCTGCCGGTATTCGGTAACGCCCGTAAACGGCTGAATGGGATACGCAGCCGAAGTGAATGCCGTAGTGCTGGCCTTCGGCTTGTCCACGTTCAAGCTGTAATTCAGACCCGAGCCGCGGGTACCAATGTAGGAAGCGCGCAAGCCGAGACCGCGCCATTCCCGCTCCAGCGTCAGGTTGAACTGGCGGATGGCGCCAAAGTCCTGCTTCTGAGGATAGGCGGTAATGCTCTGATTGGGAATCGCCGCCAACGACAGGCTGCTCGGAAACGCGTTGGGGAACGAAAGCAGGGGCACGCCGTCGGTGATGGTGTTGGTGTAGGTCTGGGTGATCTGGTAGGGACCGCCGTTATTCAGCCAGGAGTTATAGCCGAACGACTCGCTAAACTCGCCGTAGCCGCCGCGTATGACTGTCTTGTCGTTCAGACGGTACGCGAAAGAAGCGCGGGGACGGAAGTTGTGCATATCGGGAGAGGGCACGGGATTGCCGGCTACGATATTGATGTTGGACGGATACAATGGGCTGATCGCCGCCAATCCTTTCTGGCTGACGATCACCTGGTTCGCGGTCGGGTTGTAATTGTACATCAGACCGTCTTTGTAAGTCGGAACCGTGGTAAGGTCCCACCGCAGCCCGAACTCCAGCGTCAACTTGTCGGTTATCTTGAAGCTGTCGCTGATAAAGGGCGCTATCACATCTTGAGTGGAATAACGGTTAACCAGCGGGTTCACCAGGCGGCTGGACTGGAAGGGTTCCCCCAGCAGGAAATCGGCAAAGGCCACGCCCGTGATCGAGCCGTTAAAGGTGTAACTCCCATATACGGCGGTTGAGATGGTTGCATTGCCGAGGAAAAACAGGTGCATGAGGTTGGCGCCGAACTTCACCACATGCTTCCCATGGGACCAGGTGGCGCTGTCGTTCAGCGTATAGATGCCGCTGTTGTTGGAAATGTTGCCGCTAGCCCCGCCGGCGCCCATGGACAACGTCGAAAGACCCGAGACGGTCATGGTCGGAAACCCTTGAGACTTGAAGCCCCCGGTGTTCACGCCCTGCAGGCCGAGTAACTGGTCCGCCACGTCGCCGGTGAGAGGTTTCACGTTCAGTTCCGGTTCCCCGGCGTGCTGAAGGTCAGTCTGGTAGCCGAAAGTCAGGCTATTGACCAGGTTGGTCTTCACCACCCAGGTGTCGGAAGCCGCTATCTGTCCCTGGTTACGTGCGGAAGTGGTATTTAACGCGGGTTGCACTCCGGCGGAGACGTATGGCGTAATGCGGCGCATGAAGCGGAAATAGAGGTTGTTGTTTTGCGTCAGCTTGTGATCGATGCGGAAGAACGGCCAGTCGCCCTTATACAAATCGTTGTTGTACGGGAAGAACCAAACGTAGTTGTTGCTCAGGGCCGCGTTCGTCGGATTCACGTAGTAGGTGTTCACCACGTTCTGAGCCGTGCCATTGATGCGGTTGGCCGGAATAATCTGGTTGGGGAATGGCGCGTTCGTGGTCGGATCTTTGATGGTGGCAAACTGGCTAAAGTTGCCGGATCTCTCGAGGGTGGTCGGCATGGTCTGGATTTCGTTGGTGCCGAGCGGGATCTTCTGGTGCATCCATCCCACAAAGAAGAACGTACGGTTCTTGATAATGCGCCCGCCCACCTGCGCCTCGAATTCATGGAACAGGTAGGGGATCTTTTTGGTGGCTGGAATGGTGTCGTTGCTGGCGTTCAGCGTGCTGTTCTCGTTCTTGTAGTACGCATCGCCGTGGAAATCGTTGCCGCCGTGCTTGGAAATCATGTTGAAGCTTCCGGCCCGGCCGCTGTCCACATCGGCGTTCACTGTGGTCACCTGAACCGTCTCGTAGAAGTTCGGGTTGTCCATCTGGTCGCCGCTGGTGTCGTTGGGAATACCGTCAAAAGCGTAGGTCTGCTTATTCCTGTCAGAGATGCCCGCCATCACCATCGCCCAACCGTTGCCCTGTATGTTCGGCATGGTCGTCATCAAGGCAAACGGCGATGGATAGATATCCACGAATGGCGTGGCTGGATACTTCTTGGCCGTGTCCAGTTCGCCGCTGATGGTGCCCGTCTCGGTCTGGATCACCGCGGCGCCGGCTTCGACCGTGATCGATTCGGTGGCGGCACCCACTTCCAAGGCTATATCCAGGCGGCGCACCTGCCCGGCTTCCATCTGCACGTCCTGGGCAAGGAAGCTTTTGAACCCCGCCGCATCGGCCTTCACACGGTAGAGTGTGGGCTTGAGGTCGGGGACCTCAAAATTTCCATTCGCATCGCTGGTCAGCGCGCGGGCTTGGATGTTGGTTTGGATTTCGGTGACGGTGATTTGAGCGTTGGGAACAGATGCTCCCGACGAGTCTTTGATGACTCCTCGCAGCACAGCCCGATCAGTTTGCGCAAAGAGAGTGGTCCCGGCCAAAAGGCAAAGACACACGCGCGCCGGCCTTGAAAGCATATTCTAACTCCGTGTTCTGAGACTGAGGCTGGCGGAAGTATAGCAAAGACGATCCCGTCAAGCAACTCAGCTTTTCATTCCGCTTTTCATTCCGCTTTTCATTCGGCTTTTTATTCGGTGTCCCGAATATACGATCTGTCCGGTTGACCCATCGCCCGGCGTGGCAGCTACCGCGCTTTGCTCGTGTTTCTCGCGCCGGATGCGGTCGCGGCGCAATCTCGCTTTGTGAAGGTCGCTGCGGCTGCCGCTCATGCTCTTTCCTCTACCCCGCCAGCAGGTTCTGCAGAAATGCCTGTTCGATCACCCAATGGCCGAACACCTGTCGTCCTTGATTGGTGAAAGTGCCGGCGGACAAGACGCCTGCCAGTTCCAGCGGGTCGGGCTTATGGTGGTTCACTTGCAGGTTCTGCAGCAGGGCGGCAGTCGCTTTGGTGAGTTCGGCCTGCAGGGCGGCGGCATCCTGCTCGTTGGTGCAGCGCACGCTCAGTTTGGCGGCGTAATGGTTGCCCTCCACCACGAACTCGATGGTGGTCGATTCTGCGCGCTCCAGGCTCTTGGCAAATCTCTGGGCGTCATCCGGCAGTTTCGTGCCGGACCTCACGATGGAGGGTGGAAGGGAGGCCCAGACCGGCGCATTCGGTATATCGGGACCCTGTCGGGAAGCAACCTCAGTCATGCGCAACGCCGCCGATTCGTCGCTGGACACAGCCAGCGCCATCAGGTTGGATTGCACCGGTAAGAAGGAGATGTGCCGGGACGGATCACTTCCGGCCATCCGGCAAAGCAGGTTAATGCAGCTTCCTCCCTGGGTCTGGACGTACTTCTTGAGGCTGGTCCACTCGAAGCGGCCGCTCAACAGCATGTATTTACCCGCCGGGGCGAAGGCGAGCAGGGCCGAGTCCAGGTCCTGCTTGTAGTCAAACTCGGTCTGCTGGACGAACTTCTTGTAATCGGCATCCTCTCCCACCTTGGAACCATCGAGCAGTGCCAGGATGCCGCCGCGGCGCAGTTCGCTGAAATCAATGTAGACGATCAGTGCGTCCTGCACCGGCAGGCGCTGGAGCATGTTCATTACCGTGAGGGCGCGCGAGCGATACCAATTCAGGCCTCCGAGGGAGGCGGCACACAGCGTTGCTACCATCAGCACCAACAGCCATGCGCGCAGTTTTTGAGTCACGAATGCAGTATCACATAGAAACAGATGCCGGATGCTCGCTGCGCTCGGATGCCGGTGGCCGGTGAACCCACAACCACCGGGCCACCGGCGTCTGAGATCCGTTTCTAATCCACCGGCCACCGGCATCCGGCATCCGTTTCTAATTGCTTTAAGTCACCGCCGCGGCGGTAAGGGCGCGCGATTCCTTCCAAAGGCGGATGTATGGCGCCAGGTCGCGCATCATACCGGCGAAATCCGGAAAGGTGAGAGACTGGGCGCCGTCGCTGACGGCTTTTTCGGGCCACGGGTGAACTTCGACGATCAACCCATCGGCGCCGATCGCCACGGCGGCGCGGGAAAGCGGCGGGACCAGGCTTCGTTTACCGGTGGCATGGCTGGGGTCGAGGACCACCGGGAGGTGCGTCAACTCATGGAGCACGGGAACGGCGGCGATGTCGCAAGTATTCCGGGTGGCGGTCTCAAAAGTTCGGATGCCGCGCTCGCACAGGATGACGTCGGGGTTGCCGTGGGCCACAATGTATTCGGCCGACATCAACAATTCCTTGATGGTGGAACTGAGACCGCGCTTGAGCAGAACCGGGCGACCGCAACCGCCGAGCGATTTCAGCAGCGCAAAGTTCTGCATGTTGCGGGCCCCCACCTGCATGCAGTCGGCATATTCGGCGACCAGTTCCACGTCCCGGTCGCTCATGACTTCGGTGATGATGCCGAGGCCGGTGGCCTGCCGGGCCTTACGCAAAAGTTTGAGGCCTTCCAACTCCATACCCTGGAAATCATATGGCGACGTGCGCGGCTTGAATGCGCCGCCGCGCAGCATGCGGGCGCCGGAAGCCGCGACGAATTCGGCGGTTTCCATGATTTGCTTCTCGCTTTCCACCGAGCAGGGTCCGGCCATCACGATGAACTCGTCGCCGCCCACTTCCAATCCGTTGACCTTGATCGCCGAGCGGCCTTTCTTGAATTCCTTGCTCACGAATTTGTACGGCGCCGAGATTCGCACCGCGCGCTCGACTCCCGGAAAAGCCTCCAGAGATTCCAGGCACGCCGTGACGTCGCCAACCCCGACGACTCCAATCACAACCCGCTCCTCGCCTTCGATGGAGTGGACCTTATATCCAAAGTCGGCAATCCGCTCGCGCACGCGGTCGATTTCCTGCCGGGTGGCGTGGGGGCGCATGGAAATAATCATTTGTTGGCTCCTTCTTTCAAACTTTCAGCAAAACAAAAACCCACCCTTGCGAGTGGGTTGGCCGGGAACTGGATTTCGTAACGAAGTCTTGACCAACGCCACTTCTAACGGATCTGGCTAAACATTTGGCTAAACCACCAGGGCCGGTAAGTAAACACGTTGGGGAAGGCAGACTGCATCAAAATCAGAGTATACACCGCGGGGATTGCAGAATGCAAGGAAGGGCAACAGATCGTTAATGTTAACACCACCACCAGATGGCGGTGTATCGGTTCTAGCCGGGCAGCAGTTCGCTCTCGCGAGTCAATGAATCCGCCTGTTCGATCTCGTGCCGCAGGGCGAATTCCAGGCCGCGCATAATGCGCTCGTCCCCGGTAACGCGGTTGTACCAGTTCCGCAAGTGAACCAGGAAAGCAAAGTCCAGGACTGTCAACAGCGCCACCACACCAGCATCTATCAGGTTCATACTTATGATTAGAACCGATCCATACCCAGGTTCATAGGCCTATTGGTAACCCCGCCGTAATAGAACCCCCGCGATCTTCCGGGAAAATCCTTGACCGGCCGCGCTTAATGCCTTGATCTCTATAGAGATAGAGAATAGTACGATTGACGAGTTCTTCCGTTGCCGGAGGCCGTAATAGACTGCCAGGCTCCTTACGTGGCACGGGCGCTACCCGACCCGACCTTGCGCAACTCGATCACCAGGCGTAAGGCGTCATTCACCTCTCTTTCGCTGCGGAAGGCCTTTCGGACATCGGGGTCCAACAGAACAAGATTTGTTCCGGCGTGGTAGCGTTTCGCGTACTTCCCGCGCACCCCTCCGTTCAGCAACTGGCGAAGATCATATTCGGGGCGCAACTTGTCGCTCACTTTACTCTTGGGTTTCTTCAAAGGTTCTTTTCTCACTTCGGGTCAATTTGGAGCTCTGGTCGAGGTCTACGATAATCGGTAACGATCGATAAGCCGATCCTGGCGGCAATGGTTCGCGCCAGCGCCTCGAAATCGCGGTAGGCTTCCGTGACTTGCCCATACGGCCCACCCGGACTGAGAATTTCAATTCTGTCCGAGAACCAATTGATGCGGACCGGAGCGTTCGTGCCCTCGTACGATCGATGCATGATGGCATTTCGTGCCAACTGTTGAATGGCAACGATTGGGTACGCCGCGTGCGCCACATCAACGGCCCCAGAAATGAAATCACGGGCCGTTTCGATGTGGGCAACCAGTCTCTCCTCCGCCATTCGGATGAGCTCGGGCAGCGGTCCACTGATCGCCGCCGAGTCCCTCACCGGGTCCGCCAGTTCCGTCCCATCGAACCTGAGGAACTGCACGTAAGCTCCTGGTATTTGGGCCATTGGGTCTCTGCCGAGGACCAGCACACCCAGCACGGTTGGGATCGCTTGCGATGCCTCCCCAACCGCGAGCCGCAGGGAAGCTAGTTGCTGTTCGACAGTCCTTTGGTTCTGCTCGATCACCTCCGCGGCAACGCTCGCCCTCAGATACGTATTACGAAACAGTTCCAGATCGAGGTCCCCCGTCGTAGCATGCCGCATGGGGCGGATGTCGAACGGCAAGTCTCCCGATCGTCGTTTCTCCGTGAGGCGGCGCTCCTCCTCGGGAGTGGCAATGGCCCGCCGAGGTCCCACGCGGACCCATACGCGACCCTTATACCGAACGGGGGGAGCATCCGACGGCTCGACCAACACGACCGCGATTTCACAGTGATTCAGGCTGCGCTTCTGGACGGTGATTGATGGAAACGGAACGATGTCCTGACGCATATCCGCCAGGGTCCGCAGCAATTCATCCGTAATCGCCAAACCGGCGCACGAGCCATCGTCTTTGGCGCCGATGAGCAAAACACCGGGCGCACCGTGATTCGGCAGATCGTTCGCAAACGCGCAAATGGCCTGCCTGACCTTGTCCGGGTCGGCGAGCGACTGCTTGCGCTCTGACCGGTCCGATTCCACATCGGCCAGCGGCCTTTCCAACTCTTCATCCGTCATCTGACGCAAGTCTAACGCACAACCGCCGACTGCTTTAGATTCCCCCGCAGCATCTCTTGAACTTCTTGCCGCTCCCCACAAGGGCACGGCTCATTTCGCCCGATCCTTTGTCTGGTAACCGAAGCGGGCGCGGGGGTTGATGCGGACGTGCCACGCGGCATGGCAGTGGCGTTCGACGCCGCCGCGGCTTTGGCCTGTGGCCGGAACTCTGCCGCCCCCTCGTTAGGTCCCCGATCTTTGTATAGATCGGCGAGCCGCCCTTCTAGTTCCGCGCGGTCCCTGACATCTACGATCGAAAGCCCTTCCCGCAGAAGCTGTTCCGATCGGTTCAAGTCCTTCATCTCCGTGTGTGTAAAGCGGTAGCAGTCCGACCAGCCGATCCAACCCCATCCCCAGCCGGGATCGGTGTTCAACCAGTCCCGATAGAGCGCTTCCGCTTTGCCCGTCTCGCCCAGTTCGAAATAGGACTCCGCCAGGGAGCGCCGCCAGTTCCGGGTCATGTCATTCCAGATCCTGAATCCAATTAAACAACGATTGGCTCCCGCCGAACCGGTCATCGAATTCCTCGATTGACTGCATACGGGCTTTGTCCAGTATGTGCAGCACGTCCTTCCACGCATCGAGCCAGATGCGGCAGGCCGCCACGGCGCCGGAAGATGCCTTCAGATCATACCCTGCCTGCATCTTGTCATCCAGCAACTCGAAAGAAGGTTTATCGGGGAACCAGCGCTGCCATAAGGCCGCCAGACAAATCCAAATCCAATCGCTTTCCATGCCCCGCTTGTTCCGGGAGGGTAGCTGCTTCAACAGTGGTACGGCGATCTCTTCAGCCGAGAGGGCCTGCTCGCAAAGCCGTTCCAGCGAGGGCCGGTCGATATCCACACCAAGGACCGCAACCTGGCCAGCAGTTCCTCATCGGTGAGACGCATGGCATCGGAACGCAGCGGTCTTCCGGCGGCCAGTTTGCGGTACGCGGCATCCGACGCCATCTGTCGTTCCACGACTCTCTCCATCGCAACCCAGGAGATCATGCGCCACCCCTTGGAAGGCCCCGCCCGAGGCCCGTCCTGCCAGTCTAACCCACCTGCCACGCCCACCTCCCGCACCCAGCCAAACCGGTGCCAAATGATAGACTTTTTACTTGATGCCTAAAGCGACATATCTGGAGTGCAGCCTGTGTGCCACCAAGCGCGACGCCGGCGTAGTGGCCAATCTTTGCGAGTGCGGCGGGCCGCTGCTGGTGCGGTACGATCTCGATCTGATCCGCCCTCGCTGGAAGCGGCGGGATGTGGGTAACGGGCCGGCCAACATGTGGCGGTACTCGCCCGTGTTGCCGCCCGCGGATTCGTCCATCGTTACGCTCGGGGAGGGCTGGACACCGCTGGTGCAGGCCAGGCGGCTGGGCGCGCGGATCGGCGCCGAGGCGCTTTGGGTGAAGGACGAAGGGCTCAACCCCACCGGCTCGTTCAAGGCGCGCGGCCTGGCCTGCGCCGTCTCCATGTGCGTGGAGTTGGGAATCAAGAAGGTCGCCATACCCTCAGCCGGTAACGCCGCCAGCGCCATGGCGGCCTACGCGGCGGCGGCGGGGATTGAGGCCCATATCTTCATGCCGCGCGACGTGCCGCAGGCCAATTACCTGGAATGCAAAGCGTACGGCGCGCAGGTGACCCTGATCGATGGCTTGATCAGCGATTGCGCCCGCACCGTGGCTGAGCGCGGCCCGCAGGAAGGCTGGTTCGACGTCAGCACGCTCAAGGAACCGTACCGCATCGAAGGCAAGAAAACCATGGGCTACGAAGTGGCGGAGCAGTTGGGATGGGAACTGCCCGACGCCATCTTCTACCCCACCGGCGGCGGTGTGGGCATGATCGGCATGTGGAAGGCCTTCGACGAAATGGAGAAGCTCGGCTGGATCGGCGGCCGCCGGCCCAAGATGATCGCGGTACAGGCCGAGGGATGCCAGCCGGTGGTTCGCGCCTTCGAGCAAAACCAGCCGCGAAGCATTTTCTACGAGAACGCCCACACTGTGGCGGCCGGGCTGCGCGTGCCCAAGCCGCTGGGCGATTTCCTGGTGCTCGAAGCCGTGCGCGCCTCGGGCGGCACCGCCATCGCGGTGAGCGACGAAGAAATGCTGACGGCCGGCATCCAACTGGCTAGCGATGAGGGCATCTACGCGGCCCCGGAAGGCGCGGCCTGCGTGACGGCTTGCGAAAAACTGCTGGCTTCGGGATTCCTCAAGCGCACCGACCGCATCGTGCTCTACAACACGGGCTCGGGTCTGAAGTACCCGGAAGCCTATGCCACGCGTTTTCCGCGCACGGCCGCCAGCGAGCAGGATAAGCTGGGCGGGCTGATCACACCGCGATGATCACACCGAGGTGACAGACAATGCCGAAGGAATTAGCGCTGGCCGCTCTCGACGCCGTGGCGCGCCGCGGCGTGACTTATGCCGACGTGCGCGCCATCGAAACCAGCGAGCGCGATATCGCCACCAAGAACGGCAAGATCGGGCACGTGGGCAGCTCCGAATCGGCAGGCGTAGGCATCCGCGTGCTGGCCCATGGCTGCTGGGGCTTCGCTGCCACCGACGATTTGAGCCGCGATGGCGTGGAATCCGCCGCCCGGCTGGCGCTCCAGATCGCCCAGGCCGGCACCGCCGCCAAGAAGCGCGATGTCGCCCTGGCGCCCGAAGACCGTTTCGAAGCCACCTGGGTGTCGCCCATCGCCATCGACCCCTTCGCCGTGCCGGCCGATCAAAACCTGGCGGTCCTGCTGGCGGTGGACGCTGAATTGCGGCGCAACTCCGGCGTCAACCTGGCCGAGGCCTCCATGCACTTCGAGCGCCGCCGCCAGGTCTTCGCCTCCACGCTCGGCAGCCTTATCGACCAGACCCGGTATCTCTCCGGCGCCGGTTATTCGGCGCTCAGCTACCGGGAGGGCGAGATCCAAAAGCGGTCGTACCCTAATTCCTTCGGCGGCCAATACCAACTCAAGGGCTACGAACTGGTGGCGGAGTTGGGGCTCCTCGAGAACGCGCCGCGCGTGGCCGAGGAGGCGGTGGCGCTGCACGCGGCCGATCAATGTCCCGCCGGCGAATTCGACCTGATACTGGAAAGCTCGCAACTCGGCCTGCAGATTCACGAATCCATCGGCCACCCCATCGAACTCGACCGGGTGCTGGGCACCGAGGCCAACTATGCGGGCATGAGCTTCCTCACGCTCGACCAGCTCGACCACCTTCGCTACGGCTCGGAAATCGTCAACGTGGTGTGTGACGCGCGCGCCGAACACGGTCCGGGATTGGGCACGTTCGCGTTCGATGACGAAGGCGTGCCGGCGCAGCGCAACGACATCATTCGCGCCGGGCGGTTTGTGGGCTATATGACGTCGCGCGAGACGGCGGCCGAAATCGGGCAACCGCGCTCCAACGGCTGCATGCGCGCCGACGGATGGTCGCGCCTGCCGTTGATCCGCATGACCAACGTGAGCCTGGAGCCCGGGGAGCAATCGTTGGAGGAGGTCTTCGACGTGGATCACGGCATCTACATGGAGACCAACCGAAGCTGGTCGATCGACGACAAGCGCTACAACTTTCAGTTCGGCTGCGAGGTGGGCTGGGAGATTCGTCATGGTAAGCGCGTCCGAATGCTCAAGAACCCGAGCTACAGCGGCATCTCGACGGAGTTCTGGAACGCCTGTGACGCCATCGCCAACCGCGACCACTGGACACTGTGGGGCGTGCCCAATTGCGGCAAAGGACAGCCGGAGCAGGTGATGGGTACGGGCCACGGCGCCAGCCCGTCGCGTTTCCGCAAGATAAAGGTTGGGAGCGCGTATGCCGGATAAGGGAGCGCCGGCTAAGGGAACGCCGGCTGAGGAAATCTTCAGCCAGGTGGTGGACGCTGCCCGCGCGCTGGGTGTAACCGAA
>Ga0210402_10001282_pt1 | contig 26084 bp, 21 predicted proteins | sample IncBWC7MmetaG_FD_161055 | JGI IMG/M metagenome (GOLD analysis project Ga0210402, IMG submission 161055) | Forest soil microbial communities from Barre Woods Harvard Forest LTER site, Petersham, Massachusetts, United States - Inc-BW-C-7-M | ecosystem: Environmental > Terrestrial > Soil >... | reverse complement strand
TTTCTTCCTTTCTTCCTTTCTTCCTTTCTTCCTTTCTTCCTTTCTTCCTTTCTTCCTTTCTTCCTTTCTTCCTTTCTTCCTTTCTTCCTTTCTTCCTTTCTTCCTTTCTTCCTTTCTTCCTTTCTTCAATCCGCAATGTGCCGCTGGCTATTAATTAAGCCAGCCTCTTCCGCCCGACACCCTATTTCCCAACCCTCGGCGGCGCCCAGGTTTTCCCCGGCGCCTCCCCCACGTTCCAATCTCTTACAAATGGTCCGGAATACGGATAATCTTTCGCCTTCTTCACCCATCCCGCCCGCACCGGATTCAACCAGATGTACCACGCCACATCCGCAGGCGCGTCCTCATCTCTTAAAATATGGTCGTAGAGAGACACTTGCCAGAGTTCCTTCTTGTTCCGGACCCAAAAACCATGCGAGGGCCTCTGCTTGAATCCGTTCATGAATTTCAAAAGATCGGCGTTGAGGGAACTCCCCTGTAATAGAAGATGCAGATGGTCCGGCATCAAGCAGAAAGCTTTGACAAAGAACCAATGCCTCGCGCTCTCTTCCTTCAGCACTCGCAACACCCAATCGCAAAGCGCCTTCGCGCGGAAATATTTCACCCGGTCATGGGCGCAGACAGTTACGAAATACCAGCGGCACCCGAGATAATTTTCTGGGCAGAGCCGGATATCCTTGTGCTGGGGAGCCTCATCCATTGCGCCGCGTTTCCGTCGCAATGTATATCACATCGTTATATAGATGGATCAACATATAGATGGATCAAGAATAAGAGCTGGCTTAAAAGCCAGCGCTACATAGAAGAATTAAGAGAACGGGCGAATGCTGGTCAGCTTCCCGCGCCCTGCACCTTCACCAGCAACTCCGCAAATTTTTGCTTCCGCTCCGCCTGGTCCTTCCCGCTCTCTGCTTCCGCCAACTGCGTAATGTTCATCGAGCAGAATTTCGGCCCGCACATCGAGCAGAACTTCGCTTCCTTGTAAAAATCATCCGGCAAATTCTCATCATGCATCGCCTTCGCCGTCGCCGGGTCCAGCGACAACTCAAACTGCTTGTTCCAATCAAACAAAAACCGTGCATAGCTCAACGCATCGTCGCGGTCCCGCGCGCCCGGACGGTGCCGCGCCACATCCGCCGCATGCGCCGCAATCTTGTAAGCAATCACGCCCTGCTTCACGTCCTCCGGATTGGGCAGCCCCAGGTGCTCCTTGGGCGTCACGTAACACAGCATCGACGCCCCATGCCACCCGATCATCGCCGCGCCGATCGCGCTCGTGATGTGATCGTACCCCGGCGCAATATCCGTCACCAGCGGCCCCAGCGTATAGAACGGAGCCTCATGGCACCATTCCATCTCCTTGTCCACCTGCTCTTTGATCTTGTCCAGCGGAATGTGCCCGGGTCCTTCAATCATCACCTGCACATCGTGCTCCCAGGCCTTCTTCGTCAACTCGCCGAGCACTTTCAACTCCGCAAACTGCGCCGCGTCGCTCGCGTCCGCAATGCACCCCGGCCGCAACCCATCGCCAAACGAAAAGCTCACGTCGTGTTTCTTGAAAATCTTGCACACCTTCTCAATATTTTCGTACAGGAAATTCTGCTTCTTGTGATGCTCCATCCAGTGCGCCATCAGCGACCCGCCGCGGCTCACAATGCCCGTAATCCGCTTCCGCACCAGCGGCACATGCTCGCGCAGCACGCCTGCGTGAATCGTCATGTAATCCACGCCCTGCTCCGCCTGCTCTTCAATCACTTCCAGCATCAGGTCAATGGTGAGATCTTCCGGCCGCCGCACCCGTGAAATCGCTTCATACACCGGCACCGTCCCGATCGGCACCGGTGAAGAATTGATTATCGCCTGCCGGATCTCCGGAATATTTCCTCCGGTCGAAAGGTCCATCACCGTGTCCGCGCCGTAATGCACCGCGTGATGCAGCTTCTTCAACTCTTCTTGAATCTCCGATGTAGTCGCGGAATTCCCGATGTTCGCGTTGATCTTGCAGTTGAACGCAATCCCGATCCCCATCGGCTCCAGGTTGCGGTGATGGATGTTCGCGGGAATAATCGCGCGTCCCCGCGCCACTTCGCTGCGCACCACTTCCGGGTCCAGCTTCTCGCGCTTCGCGACGTACTCCATCTCCTCCGTAATCACGCCGAGCCGCGCCAGATGCATCTGCGACATATTCCGGCCGCCATTCAAACTCGCTTGCGCCGTTTCCCGCTTTTCCACCCAGCTATCCCGCATCGCCATAGAAACCTCCGTGAACAGTGCCGCGTGCTAATCCACCTGCAACCTGAAACCTGTCAACTGGCATGCGCAGGCCCGCACTGTAAGAGTGAAATTATGGCACTGCGAGCAGGTAACGACAACTAAAGAGCAAACTTGAATGGATAGTTCACCGATAAGCGACCATTAACCTTTGCGCATTCTTCCGAAATCAGGCAAATGAAGGGAAAACCCGGACGAACGATCAGGGACCGTAACGTAATCTCGTATTTTTTCGTCTATCCATATGAGGCACATAGCGCATCGAACAGATAGAGGAGGTTCAAGCACATGAACATGATCGAACACCCCACGCGGTATTCGAGACCTCGAGTGACGAACCGGATTTTGGTCTCCCTCTTGTCTCTGTTGCTTGTGACTTGGCCTCAGAATCTGCCAGCTTACCAAGACCAAGCCGCGCAAGCTCCAGCGCAAACCTCAAAAGGCGCGCCATACGAGCAGCAGCCTCCCGAGCAGTTGCAACAGTTGGTCGCCCCGATTGCGCTCTATCCGGACTCGTTGGTGGCCCAAATCTTGGCGGCCTCTACATTTCCCGAGCAAGTCGTCGAAGCCGACCGATGGGTCCAGGCACATCCTGACTTGAAGGGCGAAGATTTGGGCAATGCATTGGACCAGCAACCTTGGGACCCCGGTGTCAAGGCGCTCGCCGCATTCCCATCTGTCCTCGGAAATATGGACAAAAACCTTTCCTGGACTTCATCCCTTGGAGACGCCTACTACAATCAAGAACAGGACGTCATGGACGCTGTGCAGGTCATGCGCCAGAAAGCGGAAGAAGCCGGCAATCTTAAGACCACGCAGCAGCAAACCGTGACCACCCAAGGCTCGACGATTGTTATCGAGCCTGCCAGCCCCGAAATCGTTTACGTTCCCGCCTATGATCCCTGGTTGATTTACGGCGGTCCGATTGTCGCCTGGCCCGGATGGTACCCGTATCCCGGCATCTGGTATGGCGGCCCGTATCTCTCGTTCGACGCAGGCTTCGGAATCGGCTTTTTCGGAGGTTATGGCTGGGGTTGGCATCACTGGGGATTCGATTGGCACGACCATTACGCAGTCTATAACCACGACCGCTACTACTCCCATAGCAGGACCTTCTATAACCGGAACACCTATTATCGCGGTGGAGGCGATCACGGGAGGGGCTTCGACCGGCCCGGTGGAGGCGATCACGGCAGAGGCTTCGACCGGCCGGGTGGCGGCGCCAGGCCTTTCAACGGAGACCATCAGGCTGCCAGAGGGTATGCCCAACCTCACGGCCAGAGTGGTGTCCACTCTAGTGGCTTCAGTGGCTACGACCATGGCGGACAAACCAGAAGCTTCTCTTCACGCGGAAATTCGAGCCTCGGCGGCGGTGGCGGATTTCACGGCGGTGGTGGCGGCTCGCACGGTGGCGGCGGTGGCGGTCATCGCTAATCTCCTCAACAATCAAAATTCCGTTAGGTTCCCGGTGGATCGTGAAATTCAAAAATGGAGAAAAGTTATATGCGGCGAACGAAGCTGAACCTCGACAGATTTCCCTGGGTTAATCTTTCTGCATGGGCGGCGGTCGCGCTCTTTTTCACCGCGTGCTTCCCCGCCCGTTCCATGGCCCAGCAAAAGGGACAGAAAACTTTTCCTTCGCCAGAGGAAGCAAGCGCGGCTCTCTTCGCGGCGGTCCAGAGTAACGACGAAAAGGCGCTCCTCAGTATCTTCGGTCCGGATGGCAAGCAGATCGTCTCCTCGGGTGACGACGCCGAGGACGCCCAAAGTCGCGCCAATTTCGCCCAGAAATATCAGGAATGCAACCGTCTGGTAAAAGAACCCGATGGAACGATCACCCTCTACATCGGTGCAATGAATTGGCCCACTCCCATACCAATCGTGAACACCGGCAATTCTTGGTATTTCAACACCGATGCGGGCAAGAAAGAAATCCTGGCCCGGCGCATCGGCCGCAATGAAATGTCGGCCATTCGCATTTGCCAGGAGCTCGTCGCCGCGGAAAAGGAATATCGCTCCACACGCAACGGCGTGTATGCCCAACAAATCTTCAGCGATCCTGGGAAGGACAACGGCCTCTATTGGAAGGCTTCCGAAGGCCAACCCCAGAGCCCCATCGGGCCGCTGGTGGCATGGGCCGTGGCTGAGGAATATGCCAAGAGCCGCGGCGAGCCTCCCGTACCCTTCCGCGGCTATTTTTTCCACATCGTCGCCCGTCAAGGGAAAAATGCCCCCGGTGGCGCGAAGAGCTACATCGCGAACGGAAAGATGACCGAAGGTTTCGCGATCGTGGCCTACCCCGCCGAATACCGCTCGTCAGGCGTAATGACTTTCATCGTTGGTGAAGAGGGCATAATCTACGAAAACGATCTCGGCAAGAAAACTGAAGTTCTCGCCAAAACCATGAAGGAATTCAACCCCACGGCAACCTGGCAAAAAACGGACCTCGTGCACGAAGAGGTCGCGTCGGAACAGAAAACGAATTAATTCCAACGTAGCGGCCGGGTGCCGCACCCTGCGCCTTTCAGGGTGCGCGCCGTTTGCGCCCGCCTCAGGAGGGCGGGTTTTTCTTCTCTTCGCCCTCTTCGGGTGCCCCACGTGCCGCCTTTGCACGTGGGCTCTTGGGTTTCCTGCCCTCTTCACTCCCCCGCTTCTTCTCCAACTCCCCCCACCGCGCGTACATCTCATCAATCATCTCTTGCGCCGATTCCAACTCCAGCGACAGCTCCCGCAACTTCACCGTATCGCTCATCACCTGCGGATCGAGCAACAACTCGTGTTTGCCCTGCAACTCTTTTTCCGCTTCCGCAATCCGCTCTTCCATCGTTTCCAACTCGCGCGTTTCCTTGTAACTCAACTTCTTCCTGCTGCCCGCCTCGGGGCCCACCGTTTTACTCTTCTCCCCCGCCCGCTCACCGCCCTTCACCGCAGCCAACTGCCCGCGCTGCCAGATCTCCCACTGCGCATAATCCGCAAACCGCTCCGCGCCTCCCAATCCATCCAACCCCAGCACCACCGTCGACACCCGGTCCAGCATGTACCGGTCATGCGTCACCAGCACCAACGCCCCGCGATACTCCAGCAAACTCTCCTCCAAAATCTCCAGCGTCGGAATATCCAGATCATTCGTCGGTTCGTCCAGCAGCAGTACATCCGCCGGCTGCAGCATCAATTGCGCAATCAACACCCTCGCCCGCTCACCTCCCGAAAGCCGCCCCACCTTCTGATTCAGCGCCTCTCCCGAAAATAAAAACCGCGCCGCCCATGACGCCACATGAATCACCTGTCCCTGATAGATCACCGCATCGCTGTCCGGCGCCAGCGCCCGCCGCAGCGTCACATCCGGATCCAGCTCTCGGTTCTGGTCGAAATAAACAATCTTCAGATTATCCGCCGTCTTGATGCTTCCCTGCTCCGGCTTGTTTTCTCCGTTCAGCAGCCGCAGCAGCGTCGTCTTCCCGCTCCCGTTCGGCCCTACCAGACCAACCCGCATCCCCGATGTAATCACAAAATGAATGTCCCGAAACAACGTCCGCCCGCCCATCCCGTGCGCCACCGCATCCAGCGTTATCAATTGCTTCGTCTTCCGGTCGCTCGCCGTAAAATCAATCTTCGCGCTCGTCGTCCTCGTCCGCGCGTTCAACTCCGCCAAATCCCCAATCAGCTTGTGCGCCGTATCAATCCGCGCCTTCGATTTCGTCGTGCGCGCCTTCGGCCCGCGCCGCAGCCAGTCAATCTCCGTGTGTACGCGATTCTCCAGCGCCTCCTGCCGGTTTCTCTGCGCATGGAGGTACGCCTCTTTCCCCTCCAAAAATGTGCTGTAGTTCCCCTCCACCCGGAACGTTCCGTTTTCGTACACGGGATTTATCTCCACAATTGCCGTCGCCACATTCTCCAGAAAATACCGGTCGTGGCTCACCACCACACACGCAAATGCTGCATTTTGCAGCATGCCTTCCAGCCACTCGATTCCCGCCAGGTCCAAATGGTTCGTCGGCTCGTCCAGCAGCAGCACGTCCGGCTTTTGCACCAGCGCCTCCACAATCCCCAGCCGCTTCCGCCATCCTCCCGACAGCGAATCCGCCCGCGCCTCCAGATCCGCGAAGCCTGCGCGCCCCAAAATTTCCGCCTTCCGCCCTGCACGCTCCAACTCCGCCACCTTCGCCCGGTCCAACGCCGCATCTATCACCGAGCGAACGGTATCCCCCGCCGCATATTCCGAAATCTGCTGCACCCCGCTGACCCGCATCCCTTTCCTCACCGCCACATCCCCGCTGTCCGGCAACACCCGCCCATCCAGCATCGCCAGCAGCGTCGATTTCCCCGAACCGTTCGGCCCCACAATCCCGATCCGGTCTCCCTCCGACACCGTAAACGAAATCTCCCGGAACAGCGGCGTCGCCCCAAACCGTTTCCCCAACTTCTGCGCGCTAATAATCGGCGGCACTAATCCCACTCTCCTTCGCTAGCCATCTTCTTCCTCTGCGAACCTCTGCGTACTCTGCGCCTCAGCGTTATCCTTTTCTTTCTCTTGGGGTACACGATCTATTCGTCACCCCATCCAGAGTACCAGCCGCTTCACTAGCTCACGAAATCTCCGCCCCACAATCTCCATTGACACTCCCCCATCCGAACAACTAACGTACCCCGACACCAATCGGAGCCTCCCATGAAAACGATTCTTCTCGCCGCACTCCTGCTCGCTGTTCTGCCCGCCCACGCCCAGGAAACTCCAGAAACCGCCGTCGTCGCCAAAGGCATGTCCGCCAAATTCGCCGCCGTCCCTGGCGTCCCCGATTGCGCCAGCCTCGCCGTGTTGAAAGGCGATCCCGGCAAGGGCCCCTCCGTTGTAGAAATGAAATTCACTCCCGGCTGCATCGTCCCCTGGCACTGGCACACCCCCAGCGAAAGCGCCGTCCCACTCAGCGGCCTCCTTGAAATTTCCATGAAAGGTGAAAAGCCCGTTCTCCTCACCAACGGCGACTACGGCTATCTGCCCTCCAAGCACATCCACCAGGCCAAGTGCACCGGCTCCAAACCCTGCGCCGCAATTTTTCTTCTCGACGCGCCCTTCGACATCCACTACGTCGACAAGTCCGGCGCCGAAATTCCCGCGGCGCAAGCCCTCGCCGACGCCGAAAAGCTCATGGCCAAACCAGCCGCGAAGCCCGCCGCAAAACCCTAATCTCCTCCAATCCCCGGTACTTTTTGTAGTGGCCGATCTTCAGACCGGCCTCTCATGTGGCACAGGCATTCCTGCCTGTGCTCTTGGGTTTCTCTACCTCTTCTCAGCGCTCCTCTGCGAACTCCGCGTCTCTGCGTCACCTTCTTCTTGTCTCTATTTTCCATTTTCTATTTTCTTCTCGACTAATTCTTCACCTCCCGATGCGAATCAAACCACCCCGCCCAAGCCAACATCACCACCGTCGCGATCACTCCCGTCCAGGCAATCTGCTGCATGCTCTCCGGAGGCCCCCCAAACCGGTCGCCCACATAAAAAATCATCAGTACCAACACGTACCCCCAAAATGCGTACCGACCAATCCCATCCCGCGCCCGCGTGGACCTCGCATAAAGCCACACACCCACAACCAACATCACCGTCTCCACCACCATCGTCCCCGCAACCGAATTCCACAATCCCAGTCCAAACTTCGGCCCACCCGGATACAACGGCATGTCCGCCCGGTGCGTGATCCAGTCCAGCACCCAGTGGCTAACCACACCAATCCAGATCGCCGCCGCTCCCATCCATTCCCTCTTCCACAAAAAGTACGCCGCCCCCAACAGCGTTGCCCACACCACCAGCATCAGCAAACTGTGCGACCACGGGAAGTCATACAAATCCAGTGGCGTGAATCGCGTGTCTCCCACCGCAATTCGCGCATGTTCCCACCCCAGCAGCAAAAACACCGTCCACAATATGTCCGCCAACAACGGTGCCGCCATCAACGCCCAAAGAGGCGCCCGCCGCGCATACCGCTTCGCCCCATATCCCACCGCAAAATGCCCAATAAACATTCGCCCCTCCGCGCCCCAATCTTATCTCTGCATTCTTCAATGTAGCGCTGGTCTTTTAAGCCAGCTCTTGCCAGGTGCAATGCATTGAGTGCGAAAAACTGCAAAAAATAAAGGGAAAAATCGAAAATGTCGACGCGCCGACATTTTCGGGTCTTTTCTTCTCCGCCTCGATTCGATCTCTGTAATCTTCACTGTAGGGGCCGGGTTCCCCGGCCTGACAGCATCAGGGCACCAGAATCATGGCGAATTATGGTAGGGGCGGTGGGGACCGAAATTGCATCCCTAACTTTCAAGTCCTTCAACAGCAATGGCGTAGCGCCGCCGCCCTATTCCAATTGGAGCCTAATGGAGCCGAGCACCGGCGCCTATCCTAAACGGCTGTTCATGCGTTTGTTGTGATTACTCGCCTGTTCCTCTGCTTTTGCATTCCGTTATTGCGCTTGAGCAAGTTCAAGGTTGCGTGAGGGCAACGACGCGGTCAATTTCGCATGTAATGATTATTTTTGGAGCAATTAGAGTGAGCTCTTCCGCCCAGAAAGTGCAACGAGAGTACTAGAAAATGAAAGACCGCAAATTCCGCATGAATAACAGCACGGAGACCAAGGTCGTGTCCAAGGACATCCGCGAACGCCTCGAATTGATCCACAAGGACATGGATCTGAAGCTGCAAACGCTCGCCAACATCTTTTTAGGGACCAAAGACTATCCGGAAGAGTTTCACCAGCTCTACGTCCAGCCTTTGCTGGAGTCCGGCCTCAATTTGGAAGACTCGGTGGAGATGTTAGTCCAAGGCGTGATCCGCCCCAACTGATTTACCCTCAATCCGGCCGCCCAGTTTCATGCCGGATTGAACTCCGCCCAAGCAAAGCCCCACTTTGAGAAATCTAAGGTGGGGCTCTTGCTTTCTGGGCTTCCACTCTTTCGCCGCCGGATCCAGCTTACTTTGCGGGACGAATAGAAAAATCGGTGGGCGGGTGGCCAATTCGATTTTGCGGAATATAGCCTTGACGTTCTTTCACCAAGGGAGGACACCACTTTTTGAGCTAATTGGAACGTACCGAAACGAGGGTGCCCCACCCTTTCTTCCGAGAAAGGGTGGGTTTTTCCTTTCTTGTGAGAATTAAACTAACCGGGGACGAAAGAAGAGAAGAAGTCCGACCCTTTCCAGAATCGAAAGGGTCGGGCACCCTTCTTCCTTGAATTCCAGGCTTAGTTTGAATTGTCAGTTTTTTCCGAGTTCGCTGTGGCCCCGAGAAAAACCTCCCGGATTCAGGTGGCCACCCGCCTAGGCATCCAGTACCATCAGGTTTTCTTGGCTTCAGGCAAAACCTCGAAGCGCATATTCGTGATGACTAGGTTATTCAAGGTGACTTTCGTGCGATACCTTCGATGACTCACGCTTTCGTATTCGAATTGGCATTCGTAATTGTGGCCAACGATTAGAGCACGCGCAACTGGTATGCGAGACGTGCCATCTTTCGGGATTCCAGCAACGTAGCCTTTTGGATTCGCGTGAGTGCTCTCGTGAGGCTGTAGTGGCCGGAACTCATAGCGGATGTTTATCGCCGGTCCGACTCCGATGTTTTCGATTTGTACGACTCCCTCCGGACAGCGGACGATCACAGTCGAATCCGTTTCATCCATAGCGAGGATGGCAGCTTCAAACTCGCGAGGAGCCGTAGACAACGAGATGCACGGCCGAAGCGTGCCCTCAACTTGGTCCTGAGAAAGTGCGATCTGCTTTTGAGATGTTCTCCTGATTCGCCACGTTTCCACTGTGTACCAGACTAATCCTCCGAGCAGGAGTACTTGGATGAACGCATTCCAGTAGTCGAGCCAATCACGCATCTAGCAGGAATCTCCTTTTGACTTCAAAAACGGGCGCGCGGGTACCCGGAGATTCACGGCTTGGCCACCCTCGTGGGCGGTTGCGCCTTGGAGCGCTTCGTGCATCTCGCGAAGATGTTCACCTTGATTTTCTTGGCCATGGGCATTGCCCTGTCCCTCGTGGGAATTATGCCATTGGGTACCGGGGATGTCAGCGGCGAAGGAAGAGGGGAGAAGAAACGCTGGCATGAAAGCCAGCGCTACATGGAAGAAGTCGGAGAGCCGCTCTTCGCTTCCTGTTATCTGCTCGCTGCTATCCCTTCCCCAAAACGGGCATATCCACAACATTTCCTCCCCTGTGGATTACCAGCTGGGAAATTAACAAAATTCCGCTTGACATTAAGCGAAACTAAAGCGAAACTTTGCCGTACCTTTCGCCTCCCTTCCCACAGGGACGCGACGCTCCCGGAGTTCCCGATGTCCGACACCGCAACTCTTCCCACCCAAACCGTCGCCGATTCCCGCTTCTTCGACGCCCTCAAACGCTACTGGGGCTATGACGCCTTCCGCCCCCGCCAGGAAGAAATCGTCCGCGCCCTCGCCTCTGGCCGCGACGTCTGCGTCGTCATGCCCACCGGAGGCGGCAAATCGCTCTGCTACCAGCTTCCCGCCGTGCTCCAGGAAGGCCGCACCGCCGTCGTCATCTCCCCGCTCATCGCCCTCATGCAGGACCAGGTCGCGCAACTCCGCCAGATGGGCATCCCCGCCGTCTTCCTCAACAGCGCCGTCCTCGAATCCGACCGCCGCGAACTCAAACAAAAAGCCATCGCCGGCGAATACCGCCTCATCTACGTCTCCCCCGAGCGCGCTCTCATGGACGGCACCGCCGAATGGCTCCGGCAGGTCCCGCTCTCCTTCTTCGCCATCGACGAAGCCCATTGCATCTCCCAATGGGGCCACGACTTCCGCCCCGAATACCGCCAGCTCGGCAAACTCCGCGCCCTCTTTCCCGACCATCCCATCGCCGCCTTCACCGCCAGCGCCACCCGCCAGGTCCGCCACGACATCGTCGACCAGCTCCACCTCCGCGATCCCCTCAAATCCGTATCCAGCTTCCGCCGCGAAAACCTCCGCTACTTCGTCCGCCAATGCAAAGGAAGCATGCAGGACGACTGTGTCGCGGAAGCGGTAAAAAAAGTCAAAGACGGCAACGTGATCGTTTACACCCCAACGGTAGCTCGTGTCGGTGAGGTCATCGATCTCCTCGAGGAAAACGGGACCGCCGCCGTCGGCTATCACGGCCAAATGGACAGCGCCACGCGCCGCGAGAATCAGGAAAAGTGGATGAGCGAAGAAGCCCGCGTGCTCGTCGGCACCGTCGCCTTCGGACTCGGCATCAACAAACCAAACGTTCGCGCCGTAGTCCGCCTCGGATTACCCGAAAGCATCGAGCAGCTCTATCAGGAAACCGGACGCGCCGGGCGCGACGGCTTGGCCGCGGACTGCTACATTTTCTGGGAGAAGAAAGACAACGGTTTGCGGGCTTTCTTTATCAATCAGATCGGCGACTCCCAGGAAAAAGACCGCGCCTGGCAGCGATACCATCACATCCAGCAGTTTGTCGGCGCACAGAAATGCCGGCAAAAAGAGATCTGCAATCATTTCGGCGAAGCCACGAAATGGGATCGCTGCGAAGTCTGCGATATCTGCGCCGGTACTCCGAAATGGCTGGCCGGCATCAACCAAACCACATCCAAAACGTCCCGGCCAATCCAGAATCCCAACCGCATCCTCGAAGCCTCCGAATACGAATTGAACCCGGCCGTCCAGGTCAATGAAGAACTCCGGGAATTCCTCCGCGAATGGCGCAGAAACACTGCCCGCCAGAAGATGATCGCCGCCTTCATCGTTCTCCACGACACCACCCTCGACGCCATCTGCCAGGCGCAACCCCGCACCATCGCCGAACTTCGCCAGATTTCCGGCATGGGCGAAAAGAAATGTGAACTCTATGGCGAAGAAATCCTCGACGCACTTCGCCGATTTTCCAATGGCGAACGCGCGACTAAGGAATGGCATGCCAAGCCCTCGAGCCCGTCGCAGGAAACCCTGGAATTGCTGGAGCAAGGGCGCACCTTCGAGGAAATCGCCCAACTTCGCGGCAGAAAAATTTCTTCGGTCGTCGCCCTCGTCGCCGACCTTGTCGAAAAAGGCGAAACGCTCTTTCGCCCGGACTGGGTCGACCCGATTCACCAGGAGCACATCCGCGAAGCCTGTGTCTGCCTTGGTATGGAGCTACTGAAGCCAATCAAAGACGCTGTGTCGGGAGAAATCACCTACGAGGATATTCGCCTGGTAGTAGCCCACGCCCGGCACCAAAAACTATCCCAGAAATCCGCCGCGGGATGACTCTATTTGGACGATTGCAGTTGCTCAGCTTCAATTGGCATTGGTGTTCTGACCACTTTGCGTGGACAATGCGATCAAAAACTGCGCGACGTAATACGGCACAAGGACTACAACCGCGGCATAGGGGATCGCTGCGCGAAAACGATCCACTGCCAGCAGGCCGTCCGACACCATAAAGAAAATTCCTCCCGCCGCGGCAAGCATGGCAGCCCGACTCCGCAGCAAGAGATATCGCCCCGTCGCCTGCGCCGCCATAGTGGCCAACGCAAAAGCATAAAAGGCTACCGTTGCCTTTAGTCCGTCAGGCAGCGAAGCGTTCAGCAATAAAACCAACCCCGTCCCAATCACCAGATAGAAGATCCAGACTGCCCAGCTCGCAGGAAACTTCACTCCGCGCGTAAACGCCGCAAGATACGCGATGTGCGCGAAAAGAAAAGCCCCCAGCCCGCCAACAAAGAATCGCTCCGGCCACATCAGCAAAATGTCGCCTGCCAGCGAAAACACCAATCCCACGGCAATCCAAAGTGCATAGTTCTTTTTTTGTGAAATCCAGTTCGCTAGCGCGATCCCGATTACCAGCAGAGTCGCGAGCGGTTTGAAGGTATATAGGAGCCAGGAATAATTGCAGATGTGGCCAGCGATCGCCAGCAGGATGGCGCAGCCAATCAAGATACCCACAAAGGTGGTTGAAGTCCGGCTCATCGGAAATGCCTGATTTTCTACTACGGCTCTCGCCGGCCCCGGACTTAGCGCAGCGGCGCTTTGCCGTTGAAGCGGGCCGCTGCTCCCAGTTCTTCTTCGATACGCAGCAACTGGTTGTACTTCGCGATGCGATCGGTGCGCGAAGCCGACCCCGTCTTGATCTGCCCCGCAGCGGTGGCCACCGCCAGGTCCGCGATAAACGTATCTTCGGTTTCGCCGGAGCGGTGCGAAATGATCGAGTTGTAGCCCGCCTTACGCGCCAGTTCGATCGCGTCAATCGTTTCCGTGACGCTGCCGATCTGGTTCAGCTTGATCAGGATCGCATTGGCGATGCCTTCGTTGATCCCGCGCGACAGCCGCTCCGTGTTGGTCACGAAAAGATCGTCCCCCACCAGCTGAATCTTTTTGTTCGATGTCTTGCTTCCCACGCTCTGCGTCAGCGTCTTCCATCCCGACCAGTCATCCTCGGCCATTCCGTCCTCAATCGAAACGATCGGATATTTCTCCACCCAGTTTGTCCAATACGCGGCCAATTCCGGCGAAGTGTGCGTGGACTTGTCCGACTTCTTGAAAATGTACTTCGCGCTGGCCTTGTCGTAGAACTCGCTTGAGGCCGGGTCCAGTGCGATGGCCACCTGCTCCCCGGGCTTGTAGCCGGCCGTGCCAATCGCTTCGAGCACTATCTGAATCGCCTCTTCGTTGGACTTGCAGCTCGGCGCAAATCCGCCTTCATCGCCCACCGCTGTGGAATAGCCGTGCTTCTTCAGCGCGGTCTTCAGCGCGTGAAAAGTCTCCACGCCCCAGCGCAGCGCCTCCGAAAAATTCGGCGCGCCGACCGGCATCACCATGAACTCCTGAAAATCCACGGAGCTGTCCGCATGCGCGCCGCCGTTCAGAATGTTCATCATCGGCACGGGCAGCAGGTTCGCAGATGTATCCGTGGAATACCGCGAAAGATACTTATAGAGCGGCTGCTTCAGCGCCACCGCCGCCGCTCGCGCCGCTGCCATGGAGACGGCGAGAATCGCATTTGCGCCCAGCCGCGATTTGGTCGGCGTGCCATCCAGCGTAATCATTTTGTGGTCCAGTGCCCGCTGGTCCGCGGCATCCGAACCGGCCACCGCCTTGGCAATCTCCGTGTTGGCGTTCTGCACCGCCTTCAGCACGCCCTTGCCCAGGTATTTCGATTTGTCGCCGTCGCGGAGTTCCAGAGCTTCGTGTTCACCGGTGGAGGCCCCGGAGGGAACCGCTGCGCGCCCAAACGCGCCGGATTCCAAATAAACGTCGGCCTCAACGGTAGGATTCCCGCGCGAATCAATAATCTGGCGCGCGCGGACGCGGGTAATTTTCGTGGACATGTCTGTAACAGCTCCTCAGTGAAATCGAATTAAAGATTGTAGCAGAGCTTTTGAAAGTGGTTCGTGACTGGTGGACAGAACTCGGGAGCCTCTAGCCGGCAGCTAAAGGCTTTCGATCCGTCTCTTGGCTAAAGGCTAGGGGCTGTCGGCTGCTTCATTGTGATTCAGGCTCTTCGATTAGCGACTCTTGCCGCACGACGACTACGATCCCCGAAGGCGTCACGTGAAACCGCCGCTTGTCCGCTTCCAGGTCATACCCGATTTCCGTGTGCTCCGGCAGGCTCACATGGCGGTCAATGATCGCCCGGCAAATCCGCGAGTGCCGCCCGATGTTCACGTGGTTGTAAATAAGGGACGCTGTAATTTCGCAATAGCTGTTCACGCGCACGTCGTAACCCAGCAGCGAATTCTGCACTCGCCCGCCGGAAAGGATCGAGCCGTGCGCTACAATCGAATCGAGCGCGATGCCCATGCGGTCGGCGTCGGCAAACACAAACTTTGCCGGCGGATACTGGTGCTGCCACGTGCGCAGCGGCCACGCCTTGTCGTATAGGTTGAAAACCGGCGAAACGCTCACTAGGTCCATGTTCGCTTCGTAGTAGGCGTCAATCGTGCCGACATCCCGCCAGTACAGCGATTCCTTCGAGTTTTCGTCCACGAAGTTGTACGCGAACACGCGATGCTTGGAAATGATGCGGGGAATAATGTCTTTGCCGAAATCGTGCGCGGATTTGGGATCTTCGGAATCCCCCATCAGCGTCGGAATCAGCAACTGGGTATTGAAAATGTAAACGCCCATCGAGGCATTGCAATGCGTGGGCTTGTGCGGCGAAGTCTTGGGCGCGGCAGGCTTTTCCTCGAAGCCGACGATCCGCCAGTCCTTGTCCGTCTCGATCACTCCAAATTGTTTGGCGGCTTCTGCGGCAGGAACTTCAATCGTAGCGACAGAAACTTCCGCGCCAGAATCGATGTGCCGCTGCAGCATCTTGGCGTAGTCCATCTTGTAGATGTGGTCGCCGGACAAAATAAAGGTGTACTTGGAACGCTCGCTGCCGAGCGAATAGATATTCTGATAAACCGCGTCGGCCGTGCCCTGGTACCACTGCTGAGACACGCGCATCTGCGGCGGCAGCACTTCGATAAATTCCCCTAGACCCATCAGCGGCGACCATCCCGCGCGGACGTGCCGCGAAAGGCTGAGCGCTTTGTATTGCGTCAGGACAAAAACGCGGTGCAGCCCGGAATTCACACAATTGGAAAGCGTGATGTCGATGATGCGGTAGAGCGCCCCGAAAGGAACCGCGGGCTTCGCCCGATCGCGCGTCAAAGGCCACAGCCGCTCGCCCTGGCCTCCGGCGAGAAGTACTCCAACGGCATCGCGCATATCGGGCATGGAGGTCGGCTCCCGAAGCAGAAGTTTGAGGCTCCCCAGTGTACCAGCAGTGGCAAGCGGGCGGCAGCCGGGCAGCAGGTTATACAAACAGCATCAGTAACTCCAGCGCTATCTATCGGGCCACGCCGCCCGTTTCGCCGAAAGATTGCTTGACTTGTCGGGGTGAATTGACTACAAGAAGCCAACAACCTCATGCGATAATGTATTCAGGCGCAGTGCGGTACAACAGCGACGGCACTGCATGCAGGCAATCCGAACCGGAATTGGGGTGAAGTACATTGGCAGAAGTAGTTATTCAGGAGAATGAGTCTCTTGAGAATGCCCTGCGCCGTTTTAAGCGCAAGGTGCAGCAAGAGGACATCATCAAGGAAATAAAGAAGCACAGCTTCTACATGAAACCCGGCGAGAAGCGCCGGGCAAAAGAAGCGCTTTCGCGGAAGCGACTGCGCAAAAAGCAGCGTCGCGAGCAGGATTAACCTCCTGTTTGAGACGCGGCTCGGCGCCGCACTTCCGGGATCAGGCCCCTATTAGGCAGAGCAAGTTGGGTATTTGTTCTAATTCTATGCCCGCAGGCCCAAGGGATCCGCGCCCAGCTGTCCCGGACTATAGGTCCAAGCGCTTCATTCGGCCCGACGTGCAAGAGCCCGGCCCCCCGCCCGATATGGGTCCAGGGGGAGCGGGGTCATGGAATTCCACGATAAGGTCCTGAAGTGTTCGGAGTGCGGCGCCGAGTTTGTTTTTACCTCTGGCGAACAGATGTTTTTCGCCGACAAGGGATTCAAGAACGAACCGAAACGCTGCAAGGGTTGCAAGGCGAAACGGGCGGAAGGCGGCGGTGGTGGCGGGGGTTCCGCTCCACGCGCAGAAACAAAAACCACCTGTTCGCAATGCGGGAAGGACACCACGGTTCCTTTCCGGCCAACGCAAGGCCGCCCAGTATTTTGCCGCGAATGCTTCCAGGCCCGGCGCTCGATGGGAGCAGCGTAAGAAGCAGGTCGAACCGGAATATTAGAACGATCAAAGGGCACCCGCAATCGCGGCGTGCCCTTTTTTCTTTTTGAAAAATATTTTCCTGCCACATTTTCCATGACCTTACGCGGAACGCGCGAAAGAAGACGACTTCAAATAAGCCTCGAATTGCTCCAGCGATTCCGGCATGTTCTTTCTTCCATAACCAAATCGAATGTGTCGCGGTTCGTCGTAAACCGTGCCGGGAAGCAACAGCACGCTAGCATCGCGCACCAGCTGCTCGCACCAGTCGTGAACATCCTGCTGCGGCTTGAACCGCGCAAATCCGATCGTGGCGGCGTTCGGCGCAGTCCACTCAAAGATGTTGCTGTGGCGCGCAAAGAATGCTGTGAGTAGCGGAAGATTGCCCAGGACAATCTGCAGATTGCGATCGACAAATTTCTGGCGATGGCGGAAGGCGAGTGCAGTGAGGAACTCGCTCGGCGCGCTGGCACAAATCGTCGTGTAGTGCTTCAGCGAGATAATCTTCTGCAGGAATTCCTGGTCATGCGAGGCGAGCCAGGCAAGCCGGAGCCCCGGCAGGCCGTAGGTCTTGCTCACCGAGCTTAGGCTGAGGGCGCGATCGTAGAGATCGCAAGCCGCGGGCAGCCGCGTGGCGGGATTGTGTTCAAGCTCCCGGTAGACTTCGTCGGAGAATACGTACATGTTGTGCTTCGCGGCAAGCTCCAGAACGCGGCGAAAGATTTCCGGAGCCATCAACAGTCCCGTGGGATTGTGCGGAGTGTTGATATAGAGCGCGCGGGTGTTCGGGCGAATCAAGGCTTCGAGCGCGGCGATGTCGTGGGCCCAACCATTTTCGGGCTTGCGCTGCCACTCGCTGACAGATGCGCCGGTACTCTTCGGCAACGTAAGCGCGCTTTCGTAGCATGGCGTCTCGACGATGGCGTGATCTTGCGGCGTCAGCAGCGCGTGATAGAAAAGAAAGATGGCTTCTTCGGCGGCGGAGACAACCACCAGTTGATCAGCGTTGATCGTCTTATAAATTGCTGCCAGAACTTCGCGCAGCCACGGCGCGCCGGGTGATTCGGTGTAGCCGCACCAGTGCTTCAGGAAGGCATCGTGAGCGCCGGGTTCGAGCGAGAGAATCTCCTCAATGGTGACGGACTCGGCATCCGAAGAGGAGAGCAGGTATCGGGCCGAAAATTCATGCTTGCCCATGTACTCTTCAATGCGAAAAGGGGTTATTTGCATGAGGAAAGTGTCTCAACAAGCGTGCATCCCCGTCGAGAGCCAAATTGACGGAGCAATTGAGATAGAATGCGCGTGAGTCGTCGGAGCGCCTGATGAATCGCCTGCTATACATCGCCTGGAAACCAATTCTCTTGTGTGTCGTGTTGAGTTGCGGCTTGAGCGCACGCAGCGGCGAGCGTCCGGCAAAACAATACTGGGTGAAACTGGTCTGCGAATCGGCCGACCGGATCGCCACAGTGCGGTTCGGACCGATCGGAGCAGTTGTCGAGAAAACGACGGAAACGCGAATCCTGCAGAGCGATATCAGCGGGCCGCATGGAATTGCCTTCTCACCCGATAAAAAGAATTTCTATGTCACCATCGGCCACGGCAGGCCATTCGGCACCGCCTTGAAATATGAAACGGCAACCGACCGCGTGGTGAAACAGGTCACGTTGGGACTGTTCCCAGCGACTGGCGACGTGACGCCCGACGGAAATTTTCTATTCGTAGTGAATTTCAACCTGCACGGCGATCCGGTGCCGAGCAGTGTCTCCGTGGTGGACACCAACGAAATGGTGGAGGTGGCGCGAATTCCAACCTGCGTCATGCCGCATGGCTCTAGGATTGCCCGCGATGGCCTGCATCAATATTCCGCCTGCATGATGAACGATCTGCTGGTGGAAATTGATACGGAAAATATGAAAGTTTCCCGGAGTTTCCGCGTGAGCGCTGGAAACGAGCTGGGCTTTTCCGGATTGCCACAGGAAAAAACGGAACACCACGAAGGCATGCCCATGAATATGGCGGGAATTACGTGCAGCCCCACCTGGGCGCAACCTTCAAGCGACGGCAGCCGTGTTTATGTCGCCTGCAACAAATCGAACGAAATCGTGGAAGTGGACACCAAAGAATGGAAACTGGTGCGCCGGATTCCCGCGGGTAACGGCGTCTACAATCTTGGCGTCACTTCAGACGGAAAGCTGTTGCTCGCTACGAACAAGCGGGACGCCTCGGTTTCCATTTTTGATGCCGCCAGCGGAAAGGAACTCGACCGCCTGCCCACCAAACGAAAGGTGGTCCACGGCGTGATCGTATCGCCGGACAACCTCTACGCCTTCTTTACCGTGGAGGGCATCGGAGAACAACCCGGCGCCGTCGAAGTGGTCGATCTGGAAGCTAAAAAAATCGTGGCGGAGATTGATACCCCGCCACAGGCTGCGGGTATTGATTTCTGGAAGATGGAGTAGTTCACTTCCTCCGTCATTGAAGCGGCGGATCGGTGGTCATCGAATAAGGTTTCGGCTTGCCGAGCTTAATAATCCACAATCCAGCATGCACGTCGTTAACGTAGATCAAGCCCTTGTAGGGAAATGCTCCCCAGGCAAACGGAAGATTCGGCCGGTAGCCCTGGGGATCGGCGCTCCAGAAATGCGCAATTTCTCTCCCCTGGTTGTAGAGCTCGCCGCGAAGTTCACCCGAAACATCCAGCACCCGGGCTCCGCCGCTGTAGTAGCCCATGTAGAGAACGTCGTCCACAACCCAGATGTTGTGTGAGCCGCCTTCCGGCACGCTGTACGTTGCCACTTCCCGTGGGTGGGCGAGATCGCTCACGTCGAGTACGTGAGCGATGCCGCGGACCGGAATGCGATTACGCGAGGCAATATCAAAACTCCCCGGGAAAACTTCATCCCCAACGAACAAGTAATTTTTGTACCGGAAAATAGCGTGCGAGCCGGCAAGCCAGCCGGAGCCGTACAATTCGTCATAATTGAAGCGGTAGTTGGAGACAAATTGCGGGTGCTCGGGACTTCCGCCCTTTATGCCGTTGCCGACATCAAGAATAATCGCGCCATCTCGCCAGTAAGCAAGATACGCAAGGCCGTCGACGACCTGCACATCGTGGAGATACCGGCCCGCCATGGTGAAGCCACCACCTTGTTCCTGGGGAACCGGAATGCGCATCTGCCCGGAACTTTCCACCTGCCAACGCGCTACTTCCCTGGGATTTTTCACGTCGGCGAAATCGATCACGCGCAAAGAGCCAGTGGCGTCGTCGGTGAGATACACATAGTGCGTGTTGACGTAGGCGCTGTGAACTCCGCCGGTTACTGTGGCCGTATATTCCGAGAGAACTTTTGGGTGGAGCGGGTCGGACGTATCCAGAAAAACGATGCCGTTCTTGCGGCTCGAAGCGCCTTCGCGGGTGATGACGCCGATCTTTCCGTCGGTTGTGACGCTGACGTCGTTGACGAGCCGCGCGTCGACCTTGAGCGGATCGGCGGTCTGCGGATGCGCGGGATCCGCAATGTCGTAAAGGTAGACCTTGTCGCTGATGCCGGAGAGATAGGCATAGTGGTCCCAAACCCATTCCTCGGCAAACTGATCGTCTTTCGGCATGACGTGGCCAACGACTTCGGTTTCGCGCGCGATGTTCCGCGGAGCAACCACGACGCTGGCGGAAGCGAGCCGATCACCGACGGCGGCTTCAACGGTGTAAGTGCCGGGGCGCTCAGCGACGAAGGAACCGCCAGGCGAGATCTGCGCTCCAGGATTTTGAACGGACCAGGAGACTTCGGTGGAGATTGGAGAGCCCTTCTTGTCTTTTGCGGCGAAGTGCAAAACATCGCCGGTTTTCGCGCCGGCGGTTGCAGGAGAAATTTCAAGGCTCGATACGGAATTCTTGACGACGCGGATGGAAGTTTCACCCGTGACACCGTCACCGGCGGCCCGAATCTTCGCCTCGCCAGGCTTGAGTGCGTGCACCATGCCCGCGGCATCAACGCTTGCAATCGAGGGATTTTCAGAAGTCCAGGCCAGGGAAATATCGGTGCGCGGATTGCCATCGGCATTGCGAGGCGTCGCCGTCAGGAGGTGCGTGGCTCCGGCGGCGAGCGGCGCCGAGGGCGCAGATACATCGATGCGCGCGATGTGCGGCCTGCCAACAGTGACATGCGCGTAGCCAATCTTCTTGCCTATCACGGCTTCGACGGTGATTTCCCCGGGCTGCACAAAAGTGACTTCGCCAGTGTTTTCCGCCGCAGCGGAATCAAATGGCGCCGCGTACCAGTGCTTGATCGGATCGGGAAGGGGCTGGCCGTCAGCGTCCTTAACGATGGCCTTGAACTGGAGCTTGGTGCCGACCGCGGCCGTGGACTTGGCGGGCGTGACTTCGATGCTCGCGACCTTGGAAACTTCTTCCGGCTTTTTGTCCGGTTCCTGTGGCGGTTTTGCAGCCACCAAACCCGGTAATAGAAAACTGGCCGATGCTAGCCAAGCAAAAGAAACGATCCCCTTCGACAGCAAACGACGATTGCACATCGACACCCTCAATTCCGCATGAAAGACAATTGCATCCGGCCGCATGATCCAATGACGCGCGAGTCTATGGCAGGCGCCGAATAGTGTCAATGGACCCGGGCGTATTCGCAACGGGTACGATGTGTTTTTCAGAGGCGTAGGAGTATGATATGGCTCCGAAGTCCCCAAAAGAGACCCAGCAGCCGGGAGGGCCACTATGGCTCACCGCTTCACCATCGGTGTCGAAGAGGAATTTCAGATTATCGATCCAGAAACGTTGGAGTTGCGCTCGCACGTGGTGCAGCTCCTTTCTTCCGCGGCCGCGCGCGGCGTCGGCGACCTGGTAAAGCAGGAAATGCACCAGTCCATCGTTGAAACGGGGACAAAGATTTGCGAAAACGTGAGCGAACTGCGGCTGGAAATGCACCGCACGCGCAGCGAACTGGTGTTGGCCGCCGAAAGCACCGGCTTGCGCGTGGCTGCGGCGGGAACGCATCCATTTTCCAGCTGGATCGACCAGGTGATTTCCCCCGGGGAGCGCTATCAACATATCGTCGAAGAGATGGGGCAACTCGCGCGCTCGCTGCTGATCTTTGGCATGCACGTGCACATCGCCATGCCGGACAAACAGACCACGATCGACATGATGAACATGGTGCGTTATTTCCTGCCGCACCTGCTGGCGCTTTCGACAAGCTCGCCCTTTTGGATGGGGCGGAACACCGGCCTGAAATCTTTCCGCACCACTGTTTTCCGCCGCTTCCCGCGCACCGGAATCCCGGAAGTATTCGAGTCGTGGAGCGAGTACGAGAATTTCATCAACCTCCTGGTCAAGCTGAATTGCATCGACACGGGCAAAAAGATCTGGTGGGACGTGCGACCGCATCCAATGTACGGCACGCTGGAATTCCGGATGTTCGACACGGCGACGCGCGTGGAAGAAGCCGTGGCGATCGCGGCGCTGACCCAGGCGATCGTCGTCAAGCTGCACCGCTTGTACACGCGGAACCAGAGCTGGCGCATTTACCGCCGGGCCCTGATCGAAGAAAACAAGTGGCGAGCGGCGCGCTACGGCATTGAAGGAAAGCTGATCGATTTCGGGCGCGAAGCGGAAGTGCCGATGCGCGAACTGATGCTGGAGTTGATGGAATTGATCGACGACGTGGTCGACGATCTCGGCAGCCGCAGCGCCGTCGAGTACATCCACACGATTCTGAATGAGGGAACCAGCGCCGAACGCCAGTTGCGCGTCTACCAGCAGACAGGCGACCTGAAGGACGTGGTGCGCCACCTGGTGATGGAGACTCGGGCGAGCGTCCAGGACGCAAAATCGAATTCCGCGGCCGCGATCAACTGAATCGAGCGATCGAGCCGTGCGGTTGCGCGAGGCAAGAGGAGGATCCCATGGTTAAAGTCGGATTGATGTGCGGACGCGAGTTCAGCTTTCCTCCTGCGTTTATCGCCCGAGTGAACGAACTCGGAAAAAAAGACGGCGTGACGGCTGACTTTGTGAAGCTTGGCGGCACGAAAATGGGCGAGCCGGCCGAATATCGCGTAATTGTGGACCGCATCTCGCATGAAGTTGAGTATTACCGCGGCTATCTTAAACACGCGGTGCTGCAAGGCACCTACGTCATCAACAATCCGTTCTGGTGGACGGCCGACGACAAGTTTTTCAACTATTCCGTGGCGTCAAAGCTGGGGATAGCGATTCCGAAAACCGTGCTGCTGCCGCAGAAGGGCTATCCGTCCGATGTGGATATCAACTCGGAGTCGCTGAGAAACCTGATGTATCCGATGGATTGGGACGGGTTGCTCGACTACGTCGGCCGCCCCGCGATTCTGAAACCGTTTTCCGGCGGCGGCTGGAAGCACGTCTACAAAGTGCATAACAAGGAAGAGTTGTTGGAGGCGTACGACAAGACTTCGCCGTATTGCATGACGCTGCAGGAGTTCATCGACTTCGGCCAGTATGTGCGATGCTTCACGTTCGGCAAGACGGACATTTTGCCGGTTGCGTACGACCCGAAGGAACGCAAATATCTGGTGGAGCACAATTATTTGTCCAAAGAATTAGGCGCCCGGGTGGTGAAAGATGCGCAAACCATCAACCTGGCGCTGGGCTACGAGATGAACACGATTGAGTTCGCCATCAAGGACGGCGTGCCCTATGCCATCGATTTCCTGAACCCCGCGCCGGATTTCGAACGCGACCGCATTACGGAGTTTTATTTCCAGCACGTGGTGGAGAAGATGTCCAGATTGGTGATCGATCGGGCGCTGCACGGAAACATCGCCAACACCTGGCCACGCTGGGAAGAGATGCTCGGCATCGGCACCGCCGCGGGTTTCACAGGAGCGCCTCGCGCGGCCCACGCGGCGCAAACCGCGCCTTCGGGATCCACCAAGCGATGAAGCCCGCTCGAACTCCATCTCCCGGCCCGGACCCGGTCGAATATTGGAATGAACTCCTGCGGCCCATGCTGAAGGAGTCTCCCGACTTTCCGAAAAAATTCCTGAGAGAACTGAAGGGCGCGAAGCTGACCTTCGGCAAACGGGTGCATTGCCCGTTTCTGCGGCCATTTTTTCTTTCGCCGGGAGACGAAGACCGAGTGCGGCATGCCACGGAAATCCTCGCACGCCTCGGCGAGCGCGTCGCCAGCCTGGCCACGGACGATCGGTCACTTTTCTCCCAATTTCACCTGCGCCCGGAAGAAGAACGCCTGGTGCGCTTGCCCGCTGGCGGCGGACCAGCCAGCACGGCTTCACGCGTGGACGCATTCCTGCTGCCGGAATCGCTGAAATTCACCGAGTATAACGGCGAATCGCCAGCCGGCGCCGGATACACGGAAACACTCTCGGAACTCTTCCGCGAATTGCCGGTGACGAAGGAGTTCGCGAAGAAATTTGAAATTCATAGCTATTCGTTGAGCGCGCAGCTTTTAGACGCGCTGATCGGCACCTACCGCGATTGGGGCGCAACCTCGCAACGTCCGCAGATGCTGATTGTTGATTGGAAAGAAGTGCCCACGTGGAGCGAATTTGAGATTTTGAAGCAACGTTTCGAGGCCCTGCAGGTCCCCGTGGTCCTGGCCGATCCGCGAGAACTCGAATGGGACGGGAAGAAGCTGACTGCGCAGGGCAGGAAGATCGATCTGGTGTACCGCCGCGTGTTGATTAACGACATTGTGGCTCGGCCGAAGGAGTGCGCCGCGCTGGTGAAAGCGTACGAGGCTCAGGCGGTCTGCGTGGCCAATAATTTCCGTTGCAAGATTCCTCACGTGAAAGCGTTCTTCGCCGTGCTGACCGAGCAGAAGAACGCAAAGCTGTTTTCTTCCGAAGAATTGGATGTGATTCAGCAGCAAGTGCCGTGGACGCGCGTGGTCGAAGACGTGGAAACGGACTACCGGGGCAAGCCGATCGAGCTGCTTGAGTACATCCGGAGGAATCAGAAGGATCTCGTCCTGAAACCCAGCGACGAGTACGGCGGGACTGGCGTGACGCTCGGTTGGGAAGTGGACAGCAAGCATTGGGAAAAATCGATTCAGGAAGCTCTTCCAGGTGGGAAATCGGCGAAGGGGCATGGCTGCTGGATCGTGCAGGAGAAAATTGCGATGCGGCGCGGCGAGTTCCCCTACATCGGCGCCGACGGAAAAGTAGAATTCAGGGACATGCTGGTGGACCTGGCGCCCTACATGTTCCGCGGAAAACTCGCCGGCTTCTTGACGCGGCTCAGCGCCAGCAGCCTGGCGAATGTCACCAGCGGCGGCGGGCAGATTCCGGCATTCCGCGTCGAACCCAAACGGGCGGAAAAGGTGGCCGGACAAGGCAACTCCCGGTAACCGCGTTTTTGGCATGGCGCGGGAATCAGGTAAAATAATGAAGATGATCTTTGGAATCGCCCCAATCGAACTGATGGCTGGCGCGGAAAACGCGATTGGTGTCTGCCTGAATGTGCAGGCCGGCGAAAATGTTGCGCTGATTGCGGACGACGTCAGCCGCAGCGTGGCCGCCAGCCTCGAAAAGGCCGTGAAAGAGCGCGGCGCTGGCTTTACCGGCCTACTGTTGGAAGATTTTGGTCCTCGCCCGATGAAGGGCGCGCCGGAGCCGGTGCTGGAAGCGCTGGAAAGCGCGGATGTGGGCCTGCTGTGCATGACGCCGCAGCCTGGCGAGTTGAGCGCACGGATGTCCATCGTGAAAGTGGTGGAGCGCCGGCAGATTCGCTACGCGCACATGGTCGGCGTCACTCCCGAAATCATGCAGGAAGGCATGCGCGCGGACTACCGCATGGTGGACCGCCTGAGCGACAAATTGCGCGAACGGATGCTTCGAGCGGAAACTCTTACCGTGAAGACCGAAGCCGGCACATCGTTTTCCGCGCACTTTGACCGGCACCTGGATTGGGTGAAGACCAGCGGCCTCATCAGCCCGCGCTACTGGTCGAACCTGCCGGCCGGCGAAGTGTTCACCACGCCTGGCACGGTGGATGGAACATTTGTTTGCGATGCGACCGCAGGCGATTACTTCAACGGAAAATATGGCGACCTGCAGAAGACTCCGCTGGTACTGGAAATTGTAGGTGGGCGCCTGGCGCACGCCGAATG
>Ga0210402_10001281_pt1 | contig 26090 bp, 3 predicted proteins | sample IncBWC7MmetaG_FD_161055 | JGI IMG/M metagenome (GOLD analysis project Ga0210402, IMG submission 161055) | Forest soil microbial communities from Barre Woods Harvard Forest LTER site, Petersham, Massachusetts, United States - Inc-BW-C-7-M | ecosystem: Environmental > Terrestrial > Soil >... | reverse complement strand
GCCATCCACCCGTCCCGGGAACGTTGATCGCACCCGAGAGGTTGGTTCCGGAAGGGGTCTGCAGATGCAGGCTGCCCGCGTTCGTGCCGACGGCAGTTGCCGAAGCGACGCGCAATGAGACGGTGTATGTCCCGGCCGTGGCCACATTGACCGTATATTTAAACCACTGGCCGGCGCTGGTCCATCCAAGGTCATCGCCGCCTCCCGCGTCCGCGGTGTTTTCCAGGTCAACGCCGTCGGAACGGTAGGCAGGATCTTGGCCATTGATCGAAGTGACATTATAGGCAACGCCCTGGCCGCCGGTGTCATAGTTCTCGTTCTGGATCGTCCCGGGAATGGCGGCGGGGGTGCCGCCGAAAGGAGTTTGCGCCGATATTTTCGCCGGCAACAGCAGCGAGGCGGCGGCCAGGCCCACGGTAATGACCAGCTTTTTTTTCAAGTCATAACAACGAGTGAGGATGCTTTTACGGAAGCAAACGGAACGGATTTTCATCTGGGGTAGAGGAGGGTAAAGGAGCAACTGCTGCTTTACGTAATGCCGGTAACTTTTGAAAAGGTGCCACGTTGTTTGTTGGATCTTAAATGAATTCCAGTGGAAGGCGGGTACTTGTCGCGTATGGATCTATATTAAATGGATTGCAGCTGTGTGAGTGCGAACCACTGGACGTTAAACAGGTTTCCATTGCCTCCGGTGTAGACCAGGTAGACGTTGTGGATTCCACTGGCGCCGCTGAGGGTGCATTGTGTGTCGGTCCACGTCTGCCAGCCACCCGTCGCCGGGACCGCACTGGTTCCGATGAGCGGCCCGGTGGGGCTGTCGAGACGGATTTCGATATTGCCGCCTGAACCGGCGCTGGCGACCCGGGCGATGAAAGTGACGATCCCGTTCAGATTGACCTGGTTATAAAGCGTGTAAGAGCCGTTGCTAATAGAACCAACATCCAGCCCGCCTTCGGAACAGTTTTCGGTCTGCACCCCCAAAGCATTATTATAGCTGGCCGCCAGGATCGGGGTGTACACTTGGTAGCTGGTTCCGCTTTGGAGGGCCACGGCGGTCCGCCCGGAATTCAGGTTATTGACGGTGTTATTGAGGAGAATTGCATCGCCCGAGACCGTTCCCAGGTCAAGGGTGCGGTTCCCAAAGGCAATCCCATCAAGTCCCGGGGAATTGATGGTATTGTCCTCGAGGACTATGTTTAGGCTGCTGGAAAAGCCGATGGCGTCATATAATGCATTCGTTATCGTGTTGGAGCCGACGTAGGCGTTCTCAATCGTGCCCACGCCCTGGCCGTCGCCGCCATTGCCGATCATCATGGCCTGCTGCTGTTGGTTGTAACCGTTGCCGCCGCAGCGCAAAACCGTGTTTCCCGTCACAGTGGCGGACAGCAGGTCCGAGCCGTTGACGCCAAACTTCATCACGCCCAGGCCGAGGTACCGCGCGGTGTCGCAAAGCAGGTTGTTCTTCACCGTGATGTTGCTCCCGCCATAAATCCCGATGCCTTTGCCGCCCCAGGGGGCCACTGCGGTATTATTCTCATACGTGATGTTGCTCATCATCGTGAGGACCGTGGCCCCATTGTTATGGACCGAGTTGATGGCCATGGCGTCGTCCCCGGTGCCGCGGACAAAGTTGTTGAAATAGGTCAGGTTCGTTCCAATCCCGCGGGAATCCTGGACATTGTTGAAGTTTCCGCCATCGGACCAGACGCTTAGAGTCCGGCAATTTTCCGCCATGCCGTTGTCGCCGGCGCACCAGAAGGAGGAGGTCACATGCTGAATCCACACGTTGTTCACCAGCCAATTCGAACCGCTGAAATCGACCGCGCCGTCGTTGTTGTTGCCCGCCCGGCTCACTCCGTTGCAATCCAGTAGCACATTTTCCAACACGGTGGAGGTGGCTTCGATGATGTTCGCGACACCCTGGGTATTGTTGGCCGGGGTGAATCGATAGAGGGTGCTGTACCACGGCCCCGCTCCCGTAATCGTAATGCCCGACGCATGGAGCCCGCCATGGATGGCGCTGAAGTAAAAAGTGCCCGCCGGGATCCAGGCGGTCTTGCCCTGAGATTGGGCCGCGCTGAAGCAATTGTTGATGGCGGAGGTGTTGTCGACCGAGCTGTCGTTCGCCACCGCGCCATAGCTCACAATGGAAAGCGAGTTGGCGGGCTGGACCAGGGCCGGCGGCGGATTTTCCACATCGACCACGTCGATGTAATAAAAAGCAGCGGTGTTCGCGGGATCCCTCTGAAACCGGATCGTGCTGCCCGGGGCGACGGGAGCCCCTGTAATGAAGGCATGGGTGTCGTTCCAAAAAAAGCGCGGATTGCCATCAGCCGGATTTTTATCGGTTTGATCGTTGTAGTTGAGGCCTTCATAGCAATAATTCTGCTGTGAGTTGACGCTGAACGCCTGGCGGAACACTCCGTCGACATACAAGTCAATCGTCGAGGTGATGCCGCCGCCGGTCGGGGCATCCGGGATACTGGACCTGAGGTTGATGGCGGTGATGTTCTGTCCGGTATTGTTGGTCCACTGCACATATTGGCCGGTGCCGGTGAGCTGAACATAGGCATGGCCCGAAGCCTCCAGCACTGGACTCGCGTACTGGGTCGTGGGCGGGGCCGTAAGGGCCACGACCGTGGCGCCACCACCGAGTGTCCCGGCCTCGGCTTCGTAACTCACAAACGGGGTCGTCGCCCCCACGGCGGCCGGGGGTGAAGAAGTCGTGAGGGTATAGATGGCGGAAGTGATGGTGCTGTCACTTGAGCCGCTCTTGTAGGCGATGGCATTGAGCGTCGTCGTGCTGCTGATGTTCACCGGCCCGGAATAAACCGTGCCTGCCGTCTCAGAGGGAGTGCTACCGTCGGTGGTATAACGGATGGACGCACCGCCGGTGGTCGAAGCGATGGTTACGTTCTGCGCGCTCGTGTAAGTGCCGCCCGGCGGGTTAAACGTCGGCGGGGCCACGGTGCTTCCGCTGATGATCGTGTACGTCGCGCTCGCGACCGGGCTATCGCCGTAGCCGTTTGCGTAGGCGATGGCTTTGAGCGTTGTGGTGCTGCCAATGTTCACCGGACCCGAGTAAAGCGTGCCGTTGGTTTCACTCGGCGTGCTCCCATCGGTCGTGTAACGGATGGACGCGCTGCTGGTGGTATCACTGATCGTCACGTTTTGTGCGCTCGTGTAGGTGCCTCCCGCAGGACTGAATGAAGGAGCGATTAATTGCGGCAGGCCGAGCGTATAGGCGACGCTACTGACATAGGTGGTGCCGTTCATCAGCCAGAAGGCATACTGGTTGGACGCAGTGTCTTGCCAGATAAGGTCGGGTTTGCCATCGCCGTTGAAGTCGGCGGCACCGACGAGGTTCCAGTTGGTGGTAACGGTTCCGAGAGAGACAGTGCTGACGTAGGTGGTGCCGTTCATCAGCCAGATGGCGCGCTGCCCGTTCGCCGTGTTCTGCCAGATGAGGTCGGAGTTGCCATCGCCGTTGAAGTCGGCGGCACCGGCAATCTGCCAGTCGGTGGTAACCGTTCCGAGGCTGACGCTGCTGACGTAGGTGGTGCCGTTCATCAGCCAGATGGCCCGCTGCCCGTTCTTCGTGTTCTGCCAGATGAGGTCGGAGTTGCCATTCTTGTTGAAGTCGGCCGCACCGGCAATCTGCCAGTCGGGGGTAACCGTTCCGAGACTGACGCTGCTGACGTAGGTGGTGCCGTTCATCAGCCAGATGGCGCGCTGCCCGTTCACCATATTCTGCCAGATGAGGTCGGGTTTGCCGTCGCCGTTAAAGTCAGCGGCACCAGCAATGTCCCAGTCGGTGGTAACCGTTCCGAGGGAGACGCTGCTGACGTTGGTGGTACTGTTCATCAGCCAGATGGCGCGCTGGCCGCTCGCCGTGTTCTGCCAGATGAGGTCGGATTTGCCATCGCCGTTGAAATCGGCCGCACCGACCAGTTCCCAGGGGTTGGCGGCCTGCTGCGTCACCGTCAGGGTCAGGGCCTGGTTGCCAGTGCCACTGGCATTGGTGGCGCTGAGGGTCACCGAGGAGGTTCCGGCCGTGGTCGGCGTCCCGCTAATGAGCCCGGTGGAAGCATTCACCGACAAGCCGGCCGGCAGCCCGGTCGCTGCGTAGCTGGTCGGAGTATTGGAGGCGGTGATTTGATAACTGAAGGCCGCTCCGACTGTCCCGGAGGCGGTGCCCGGACTCGAGATCACAGGAGCCAGGCCGCCGCCCGTCGAGAAATTGCACACGGTGACAGTGGCAGTGCCGGTTGCGTTGACGTAGGCACCCCAGTAATTCAAGGTGGTGGCGGGAAGGCGGAAGTTATAATTGAGGCCGACCGTCAGTTCGGAACCGCCCGCGGGCGTCACATAGACTGAGTAGGTTTGCGCGGTGACGTTCACCACCAGGCGGAAGTGATACGCCACATTGGCTGAATAGGGGATTGTCGATGCGCCATACGCGGTGCCGTTGTAGGCATCGATTTGCCCTGAGGTATTGAATCGCGCCAGGCAAGCGAAGCTGGCATAGGCCGTCTGTGCCCCGTTGGAGAGAGCGACGACAGCATTGGTGGGAGAAGCCGAGGGCGTCGCGTCGAAGGTGGCCGTAAACGTGCCCGTCTGCGAGGTCATGACGGCGTTCTGCCAGCCACCGCCAGCAGTGGCGGTGACACAAGACCCGCTGCCGCTGGTGATCGTGTAAGTGGCACTGGTGATACTGCTATCGATGAAGCCGCTCTCGTAGGCGATGGCTTTGAGCGTCGTCGTGACGCCGATGCTCACCGGTCCCGAATAAACCGTGCCGTTGGTTTCGGTCGGCGTGCTGCCGTCCGTGGTGTAGCGGATCGAGGCCCCGCTGGTCGTTGTCGAGATCGTCACGGCCTGCGCGCTCGTATATGTGCCGGCCACGGGACTGAACGACGGCGCGGCGACTTGGAGAATATTGATCGTATAGGTGCCGCTCACGATCGGGCTGTCGGTGGAGCCGCTCTCGTAGGCGATGGCTTTCAGCGTCGTTGTGACGCCGATGTTCACCGGTCCCGAATAAATCGTGCCGTTGGTCTCGGTCGGCGTGCTGCCGTCCGTGGTGTAGCGGATCGAGGCCCCGCTGGTGGCGTCACTGATCGTCACATTCTGTGCACTCGTGTAGGTGCCGCCAGCGGGGCTGAGCGAAGGCGCTGCCACGGTCCCGCCCGCCGATGCGAACGTCATATAATTGAGGTTGTAGCCGCCTGTGTCTTGTAAGAGCTCGATGACCTGCTGGCCAGCGGGCAGGGTGACGTTCGCGGTGATGGTCGTCCACGTCTGCCAGCCACCCGTCCCGGGAATGTTGATCGCACCCGAGAGGTTGGTTCCGGAAGGGGTCTGCAGATGCAGGCTGCCCGCGTTCGTGCCGACGGCAGTTGCCGAAGCGACGCGCAATGAGACGGTGTAGGTCCCGGCCGTGGCCACATTGACCGTATATTTAAACCACTGGCCGGCGCTGGTCCACCCAAGGTCATCGCCGCCTCCCGCGTCCGCGGTGTTTTCCAGGTCAACGCTGTCGGAACGGTAGCCAGGGTCTTGGCCATTGATCGAAGTGACATTATAGGCAACGCCCTGGCCGCCGGTGTCATAGTTTTCGGCCTGAACCGTGCCGGGAATGGTGGTCGGGGTGCCGCTGTAGGAACCTTCGGTCGCAGAGGTCGCCGCATCCTGAATCCCAAGCACGATGACATTGTTATTGGCTGGGAGAGTGATGCTTTCCACGGTCAAACCACTGGTAACAGGAATGGTATACCCGTAGAGGTAAGTCGTCGTCCCGTTGTTTTCCCCACCGCTGGCCGTATTCCGGTATGCCATCGTGGCCACCTTCGTCTCCCCTGAATAGTTCCCTGGAATGCCCCAGTCGCTGATGCTCTGTGTGGCGGTGGAGTACGTGTTGTTGGTGTAATTCACCTGGAAGGTTTGCGAGGCCTGGTCGCTGTTGATGGCGTAGGCCAGGATATTCAGAGAGCTGAACGATCCGGGCGCTAATGCTACTGTCACATTGGTGAAGGCGTCGGGCGCATTGGCCAGACCGTAGGTAAATGTGGTTCCGTTAAACGCCTGCGTAGCGCCCAGCAAGGTCGCGGAGTAGGCGTTGCCTACCCCATCTGCGCCGCCGGTGCTTGAGAAAGTGGTTCCATTCGTATAGATCGCGTTGACGTTATACGGCAGCACCGACCCTGGGCCGCCGTTGCCGCCCAACTGTGCAAGCGAATTCGCCATCTCGGTGTTAATTGTGGCCAAACTCGTGCCGCTCGGTGCCAGCATCAGCACATCATTGGTCGAAGTCGGAATCGAGAAGGTCGTGCCCGAAAGCGTGCCTTCATTGGTGCCGTTGCGATAAAACTGCGCTGACTGGCCAGACCACGGATTAGTGATCGAGAGGGTCTGCCCGGCCTGGCTGATGATGCGAGCGTACAGAACCGCATTATTGTCGATCGCGCTGGAAACCAGGAAATTGCCGTAGGCGAGATTGTCGCCAAAGTGGGCATTCGTATTCGAAGGCCAGTTCGGAAAGAGAATGATGTTCCCCTGGAACGATTGCATCAGCATTTCGGATATGGTGGCCGGCACCAGCGCCTGATTCTCAATCCCGCCGCCGTTGACGTTCACGTAGAGACTAGGCTCGGCGTGGTTGTTAACGAAACCGGTCAGATCCGAAAGGATGGTGGAAGCGCTATATCCAACTCTGGCCGCGGCGGGATACCACATCACTTGGAGCGCGCCGGGGCCCAAGACCTGAATCGTATTCCGCGCTATCGTCAGCAGCGTCGGACTCGATCCAAGCCCAACCGCGCTGGCGGTCGTGATACCCCAAACTTCGTCTCCATTTACTGCCCATTGGTCCCCAACCTGCTCATTTGCGAATACCTGCAGTCCATTTTTGGTGAACGTCGGGTAGGGCAGGCCTCCGGTGGTTGAGGTCAACCCATTGTAGGTGGTGAGGTTGTCCAGGACATGTTGCCAGGCTGACCTCTGCGAAGAGCTCTGACCCAGCACCGTGCTGAGATTGATCGCGCCCTGGAAGAGATTTCTTATGAACCCAAGCGACATGGTGCCGTTTGTTTGGGGATAGGGATCATTCTCAACCTGCGAATCGTTTAGATCGTCGTAACTCGTGCCGTTCCAGGTAAGGTAATTCTGGTAGAACGTTGCTGACTCTGAAATCATCGGCCAGATGGAGGCAGCGTAGGCAGCGCTTTGGGTCATGTAATAATGCTCCAGCATGATCGTCGCCGTAAAGGCGCCGTTGGACTTGATGTTCAAGGTGCCCGAGCCTGTCTCGTAGCTTCCATTGGGCAGAGGGCCGATATGGGCCGGGTAGAGCGCGCCGGTAAATCCGTTGCTCGTGGCATAGGCCTCCGCCTTGGGCAGCCAAGTGATGACGGGGCCGTCGTACGAAGCCGCCAATGCAACGTGGTTGGTTGGGAATTCGGCCAAAGGCGGAGTTTGGTAGTTGTAGTCCAGCGTGTAGTCGCCGGCCCAGGCAGGGTTCGCCTCCACCCATGGCCCCCATAATCCCGGAGGAGCTGTATTCGGCTCGGAAGAGCTCGCCAACAAATACAAAGACCCGTAGTACTCCTTTTGCAGAACCGGGTTGTTAAACTCAACATAAGACACCGACCAGAAGTTGCTCCACCACGCCGCGTCCGCCGCGAGCTCGCTGGAGATCGAGGAGGCGGTCGAACCGCTGACGTTGGAGATGGACTGCGTTGTGTAACTGGAGCTGTCGTAGTTGCTCATGATGCTGCTCACGAGCGTAACCGTGACGCCCGGCGACAGGGTGAACTGGAGCGTATTGCCGCTGATGGTGCCTGTGGCTCCGACTACGCCGGCCGCGACCCTGACCTGGCGCGTGTTGTATCCGCCGACCGTCGCCGTGTTGTCAGCGGCTACGTTGAAGTAAAGAACGCCGCCCGATGACCCTGAACTGGCCGGATAGTTATTTCCTGGTATCACTGCCATGGAGACAGTCACGGCCTGTGTGCCCGACCCTGAATAGGTGAACTGGGTGAATAAAAAGTTGTTCGTGGTGTCGTTGGACGACACCCAGGAAGTCGTCTGGATCTTATTGCCGTTGAGAGAAAACTGGCCTGTAACCGTGCCCGTGTATATGTTCTCCTGCATCGCGAAGGATGCACCGGACATGCCCGGTATGGACAAGGCCATTGAAGCCATCGGCTCAACTTGTCCGCCGTTCAGCGACCAGAATTCATTCTTACCCAAAAGGAATGTCATGGTATTGATGGGGTTTACTATGACCACACCAAGGTTTCCATTGCCAAGGAGCGCACCGCCGTTGGGAGCCTCGTTTGAGCCAGAGGATCCGGGCGAGGTGAATGAGGCGGAATATTGGGAAACAATTCGTTGGGCCTGGGCTGCCGTGACGGAGTCCGCAGAGGCACGTGTGCCTGCCGCGGCAAGCACCGTGATCAGGCAGGAGGCCGCCATGAACGCGCGAAAGCTCGGGCACTGGAGTATGCCCTCAAATAGTTTGATCGATTTCATTTTAGGGGTTTGAGACATGATGTGATCCTTCCCATGTTTCTTGACCTGGGACAGTTGGGAAAAGAGGTTTTCGTAACCGAATCTGTGAGAAAAACCTACAACGGAGGCAAACGGAACGGATTTTCATCTGGGGTAGAGGAGGGTAAAAGAGCAACTGCGGCTTCACGTAAGGCCGGTAACTTCTGAAAATGCGTCACATCATTTCATGCAAACTCTGCGGGTAATGAAAAGCAACGGAATGAAGAAAGAAGATTATAATCAGACAGAATATTCAACATTTATTTACACACTGCCTTCCTGCAAACGTGTAGCAGGAAGGCCGGGGTGATTAAAAGATTAAAGCAAGTCATTGATGATGAATAAAACTCTATGGCCTGCAGGTAAAATCGGGTGAAAAGCCTTTATTTATTATATAGCCCAAGTTCAGACGACTGCACCCAACTTGTGTCGCAAGTGTTGCCGATAGCATTGATAATCCGTTGTATTATTGATGGTATATTAATGGGAAAGCTCCACGGCAATCACCACGACGTTTCGGTTGGCCGGCAGCGTTATGCTGCTCACGGTCTTGCCGCTATTTAGGGCAAATGTATATCCGTAGAGAAAAAACGATTTACTGCTATCCATGGTCCCAGCGGACTGGTCCCGATAGGCCATGGTCACAGCGATGGACTCGCCCGAATAACTTTGCGGCGTAGCCCAGTCGCTCAGGCTTTGGGTAAAGGTCGATGTCGTGCCATCGGTGTAGTGCACGGTGAATGCCTGCGAGGCCTGGTTGCCGTTCACGCCCAAGGCCAGCATCTGAAGGTTCGCAAATTGCCCCGCAGTGAGGCTGGCCGTCGTGTTCGAGACGCCATTGGCCGCGTTTGCAGGACCAAGGGTGAAAGTATAGCCGTTCCAATTCACCGACGAGCCCAGCAAGGTGGCGGAAAAGGCGGTGCAGGTTGCGCCGCTTCCATCGATCCCGCTGCTGAAGGCCGTTGCGTCCGGGTAGATCGCGTTGACGTTATAGGCCGATCCGCCCAGCCCGTCCGTGCCCGAGCCGCCTCCGCCGGACCCGGCCTGCGACAGGGACTGTCCCATCTCGGTGATGATCGTGCTGTAGCTGGTTCCGGCTGGCGCGAGGTGCAAGACGTCGTTCGTCGAGGTCGGGATGACGAGGGTGGCCCCCGAAAGCGTCCCCTCGTTGGCGCCGTTGCGATAAAGTTGAACGGTCTGGCCAGGCCAAGGATTGCTGATCGAGCAGGGCAGGCCCGCTTGGCTGACGATGCGAACATATTGGACGGCATTGTTGACGATATCGCCAGAGACGAGAAAATTTCCATAAGCCAAAAGATCGCCGAATTTTGCGTTGGTGTTCGAAGGCCAGTCGGGAAACACGATGATATTGTTTTGGAAGGACTGCAGGAACATTTCGGCCAGGGTCGATGGCACGGTGTTGAAGTTCTCGATCCCGCCCCCGCCGGTGTGAATATGCAGGTTGGGGTAGGTGTTGCCGTTGATCCAATTTGTCAGATTCGACAGGATGGTCGAGGGATTGTACCCCACACGCACCGCTGCCGGATAGAATGTGTCGGTACCGTTGCCGTCGCTCCAGCGCGCCATCTGGCCGACCATGTTATTGGCGATCTGCAAAAGTGACGTCGGGGAAGCCAGCCCGATCTGGCTGCCAGGATAAATGTGCTGGATCCCGATGGTGTTGCCGCCCGCCCATTGTCTTCCGACACTGGTCCAACTGAACACCGTTTGGCCGTTTTGCACGAACGTCGGGAACGGGCTGATATGGGTCAATTCGTTCTGCCACGTGGCACGCGGGCCGGAATCGACATTCAAGGCCGTGCTCAAGTCGATGGCTCCTTGGAGGAGGAACTTCACCAGCCCCAGGGACATGACTCCGTTCGTTTGCGGGGAGGGATCGTCCTCCTGCTGCGCGTCGTTCAGGATGTCGTAGGTGCTGCCGTTCCATGAGAGATAATTTTGCCAGAAGGTCGTCATCGCCTTGATGGTTGCATAGATGCTGTTGGCGTACGCATTATCGTGCGTGTAATAATAATGCATCAGCATGTCGGTCGCAGCGTAGGCATTGTTGAATTTCTGGTTGTGGGTGCTGGTGTCGCCGCTCCCGTTCGGAAGGGGCCCGATGTGGACCCGGTAAAAGGCTCCGGTCCAGCCGTTGCGCGCCGCTTCCGCCTCGGCATTGGGCACCCAATTTATCACGGGCGCATCGTACGAAGCGGCTAGCTCGACGTGATTGGTGGGGAAGGACAGATAAAAGGGCGTTTCGTAATTGTAATTCAGCGTATAATCGCTGTTCCAGGCCGGATCAGTCATCACCCAGTCACCCCACAGTCCAGGTGGGGCGCAATTTGCCCGGGAGCAACACGCCAGCAGATAGAGCGAGGCATAAAATTCCCGCTCGATCGTCTTGTTGGGAATCTCCACAAACGATTTTGCATAAAAATTGTCCCACCACGTTCCATGGTTGGCATTGTAAGTCGTGATATTTGACGGTGTCAGACTATTGATATTGGAAATCGCAGTACCTTGGTAGCTTGAGCTGTCATAATTGCTCATGATACACGTGGCCAGGGTGCAGGACATTCCGGGTGTGAGCGTAAACTGCAGTTGGTTGTTGCTGACCGTTCCGGTGGCCCCGATCACGCAGGCCGCCACCCTCACCTGATGGGTGTTATAGCCGTTAAACGTGGTGGACGGATCGGCTGAAACGTCCAGGTAGATCACATTGCCAGACGTGCCGTTGCTGGTTGGAAACGAGTTGCTGTTGCCGCGGGACAACGAAACCGTAACCGTCTGGGAACCACTGCCATTATACGTAAACTGGGTGAAGAACCGGTTGTTTTTGGCATCGTCCGCCTGTACCCAGGAATTTGTCGTAATCTTGTTTCCCCCGGAGGTAAAGTTTCCCGAAACCTCGCCGGTCGCCAGATATTCCTGCATCGAATAGGATGCCCCGGACATTCCCGGTATCGACAGCGACATCCTGGCCATGGCCTTGACTTGTCCAGCGGACAACGACCAAAACTCGGTTTTATGCAAAATGAACGTCATCGTATCGATATTATTCAATATCAGGACGCCAACATTGCCATTGCCGAGGAGTGGGCCATCTGGAGTTTCTTGCGTGTTCGTCTGTGACGGCGGGGAGTTAAAGATACCGGCGTATTGAGCAACCACGCGAAGTGCCTGGGCCTGTGTGATGGGGTCCGGGCCGCCGACAATCGCATAAGAGGAACTGGTGATGCTGCTGTCGGTGAAGCCGCTCTTGTAGGCGAGGGCTTGGAGCGTCGTCGTGCTGCTGATGTTCACCGGACCCGAGTAAACCGTGCCATTGGTCTCGCTAGGTGCGCTGCCGTCCGTCGTGTAACGGATGGACGCGCCACTGGTGGTGTCACTGATGGTCACGTTTTGCGCACTCGTGTAAGTGCCGCCCGGCGGGTTAAACGTCGGCGGGGCCACAGCGCCACCGGTGGTGATCGTGTAGCTGGCGCTGGTGATCGGGCTGTCGATATAGCCGTTGGCGTAGGCAATGGCTTTGAGCGTTGTCGTGCTGCCGATGTTCACCGGACCCGAGTAGAGCGTGCCGTTGGTCTCGCTCGGCGTGCTGCCATCGGTCGTATAACGGATGGACACGCTGCTGGTGGCGTCACTGATCGTCACGTTTTGTGCGCTCGTGTAGGTGCCGCCCGCAGGATTGAAGGACGGAGCGCTTAGTTGCGGCAGGCCGAGCGTAAAGACGCTGCTGCTGACATAGGTGGTGCCGTTCATCAGCCAGAAGCCATACTGATTGGACGCCGTGTCCTGCCAGATGAGGTCGGGTTTGCCATCGCCGTTGAAGTCAGCGGCACCGGCGAGGTTCCAGTTGGTGGTAACCGTTCCGAGACTGACGCTGCTGACGTAGGTGGTGCCGTTCATCAGCCAGATGGCCCGCTGGCCGCTCACCGTGTTCTGCCAGATGAGGTCGGAGTTGCCATCGCCGTTGAGGTCGGCGGCACCAACAATCTGCCAGTCGGTGGTCACCGTTCCGAGACTGACGCTGCTGACGTAAGTGGCGCCGTTCATCAGCCAGATGGCGCGCTGCCCGTTCTTGGTGTTCTGCCAGATGAGGTCGGAGTTGCCATTCTTGTTGAAGTCGGCCGCACCGGCGATCTGCCAGTCGGAGGTAACCGTTCCGAGACTGACGCTGCTGACGTAGGTGGTGCCGTTCATCAGCCAGATGGCCCGCTGCCCGTTCACCGTGTTCTGCCAGATGAGGTCGGGTTTGCCATCGCCGTTGAAGTCGGCGGCACCGGCAATGTCCCAGTCGGTGGCAACCGTTCCGAGACTGACGCTGCTGACGTAGGTGGTGCCGTTCATCAGCCAAATGGCCCGCTGGCCGCTCACCGTGTTCTGCCAGATGAGGTCGGGCTTGCCATCGCCGTTGAAATCGGCCGCACCGACCAGTTCCCAGGGGTTGGCGGCCTGCTGCGTCTGCGTCACCGTCAAGGTCAGGGCCTGGTTGCCAGTGCCACTGGCATTGGTGGCGCTGAGAGTCACCGAGGAGGTTCCGGCCGTGGTCGGCGTCCCGCTAATGAGCCCGGTGGAAGCATTCACCGACAAGCCGGCGGGCAGCCCGGTCGCTGCGTAGCTGGTCGGAGTATTGGAAGCGGTGATTTGATAACTGAAGGCCGCTCCGACTGTCCCGGAGGCGGTGCCGGGACTCGAGATCACAGGGGCCGTCCCCGCCGATGCGAACGTCATGTAATTGAAGTTGTAGCCGCCGGTGTCCTGGAAGAGCTCGATGATTTGCTGGCCAGCGGGCAGGGTGACGTTCGCGGTGATGGTCGTCCACGTCTGCCAGCCACCCGTCCCAGGAACGTTGATCGCACCGGAGAGGTTGGCTCCGGAAGGGGTCTGCAGATGGAAGCTGCCCGCGTTCGTGCCGACGGCAGTTGCCGCAGCGACGCGCAATGAGACGGTGTATGTCCCGGCCGTGGCCACATTGACCGTATATTTAAACCACTGGCCGGCGCTGGTCCACCCAAGGTCATCGCCGCCTCCCACGTCCGAAGTATTTTCCAGGTCAACGCTGTCGGAACGGTAGCTCGTGTCTGTTCCATTGATCGAAGTGACATTATAGGCAACGCCCTGGCCGCCCGTGTCGTAGTTCTCGTTCTGGATCGTCCCGGGAATGGCGGCGGGGGTGCCGCCGAAAGGAGCCTCGGTCGGAGTCCCAAAGAGACTGAGATTCACCGCATTCGCGATCGCCTGATAGCCGGCGTCATTGGGATGGATGTGATCGCCACTGTCGTAGGCCGGAAGAAATTGCGTCGGATTGCTCGGGTCGTGCGTGGCCGTGTCTTGGTCGACGACTCCATCGCAGCCGCTGGATGAACTGAGGATAAATGCGTTGTATTGGTCGCGCGCCGTTTCTCCGGCGGCGGTCCAACCACCGGCTCCGTGGAACGGGGTCAGCGTCGAGCCCAGGAACTTCAACCCGTTGGAATGCGCCTGAGAAATCAGCTGCTTGACCCCTGCGATGAGTTGGGCTCCGGTGATCGAAGAGTTGTTGCCTACGTCGTTGATGGGATCGTCGGAGAAGATCACCCATTTTACGTTGGGTTGCCCCACCGCATCGTGTTGGAAGCGGTTCAGGGCACTCAGCGTGTTGTTGTTATTGAGCAGCTGGTTTCCACTCACGCCCTGATTGATCACACCGACGTCGATCCCGGCCGACGAGAGCCTCTGCGCCAGGAAATTGGGCCAACGGTGGTTCGCATTTTGAGTCGAGGCGTAGCCGTCGGTGATCGATGCCCCCAGCGTCACGACTGCGCCTGTCAGGGCCGGGGATTGGACATCGAGGTTGGTGATTAAGAAGTAGCTCGCCGGGGTCGACACCACCGACAGGTTGGTGCTTCCGCTGACGTCGCCGTTCGCAACATAGTTGGACTGAAAGCTGAACTGGTGGATCGTCTGCACGTTGGTGGAATTCGGCAGGTAGAAGCTGATCGCGACCTCCGCCAGGCTTGGAATGGTCATCGGAATCGAATCGCTGTTGGCTTCAGCTCCCGCGCCGATCGTGACCGAGCCGGATCCGCCAAACGTGACCACATGGTCGGTGCCGGGCTGGATCGATGACCCGGAACCCGCCAGCGCAATGTGAACGTCTGAAATCACTGCCGATTGCGCGCCGAACAAATTGGAAAGCCGAAGCCGCGCGCTGGATCCGCCAGCGCTCGTATAGACGATCTGCCGAATCGTCTGTTGATTAAAGCTATTGCCTCCCGACTGCGGCGTCACCCCCCATGTACCCGTCCAGGCGGCTTGTGCCGATGTTTTTGATGGCACCAGTAGCAATGCCACGACCAGGCCTAGCGCAATGGCCAGCTTTTGCTTCAGGCGATAACACAAGGGAAGGGTGGTTTTGCGGCTGGAATTGGTGCCTGAGCTTTGAGTTTTCATGTGGAGACGAAGTTTGAAATCCAATCCTGAATCACGTTGCGTTTTCCTTAAGTTCTTCCGGCAGCAGGAGTTTATTGGTTAAAAACCTACAGCTATCTGCAGCCACTGGGGATTGCTATGCGATATATAGGAAGAATATCCGCCCACATCATCGTAGGGAAATCCGTAGGCTTTTCCGTTTATAGCATTGTCATGCCAGAACTTTGCGTAATAGTGCGCCGGTGCGGCCGTATAAAATGTGCTGCTGTCATTCCACATGTTCGGGTCTCTTCTGCTGCCATCCGCGTTAAAAGATCCCGCCGCCGCGCCAACATGGCGAAAAATAGCGGCGGAGAGGTCGGGATAAGCACCCAAGCCACTCCCATTCGGCCCCGGCTTGGGTATGGTTATCCCATTGTTGGCCCAAATCTGGTTGATATATGAATCATAATATGTGGCGTATTGTCCACCTGCATTAAACCCGGCTGCACCCGGCTCAACGATCCTATACGGAGCCTCGATGATCGCGCAGTTCTGAAATTCAGCCGGCACGGCAGCTTTAAAGCGGTTGAACGTGGCTGTCCTGGACTCCTGGAATGTGGCCAGGTTCTCACCCACCGAAACATCGTAACCATCCGCGCAGTGGAGCCTCATGGCGATTTTCAAACCAAAGGCGTCGACCCGGGTCGTGTTTCCATTAAATTGGGTGGGCCCAATGGTAAATTCTATAAAATCCCAGTATGCATTGGGATTGGCCCCATTCGGCGGAGCCCCCAAGCCCATGTACAATCTCCCGGAAGAATTGGCGGGCATGTCATAAGTGCCTTGTTCGGCTATGGTATGAAGTTCGTTTATGCTGCCGTTCTGGAAACTCCAATACACCTGGCTATCAGGATAGGCTCCATTCGTCCGATTGAGAAACTTTAAGGTCAGAACCTTGGTTGCAGTCGGGATAGTGGAACCAGCGACCCAGAAATTTCCCGTTATTGTCGAGCCGACTGTGTAGCTGGCGCTCGCGACCGGGCTATCGCTGTAGCCGTTTGCGTAGGCGATGGCTTGGAGCGTTGTCGTGCTGCCGATGTTCACCGGCCCCGAGTAGAGCGTGCCGTTGGTCTCGCTCGGCGTGCTCCCATCCGTCGTATAACGGATGGACACGCTGCTGGTGGCGTCACTAATCGTCACGTTCTGTGCGCTCGTGTAGGTGCCGCCCGCAGGATTGAAGGATGGAGCGATGAGTTGCGGCAGGCCGAGCGTATAGGCGACGCTGCTGACATAGGTGGTGCCGTTCATCAGCCAGAAGGCATACTGGTTGGACGCAGTGTCCTGCCAGATGAGGTCGGGTTTGCCATCGCCGTTGAAGTCGGCGGCACCGACGAAGTTCCAGTTGGTGGTAACCGTTCCGAGAGAGACGGTGCTGACGTAGGTGGTGCCGTTCATCAGCCAGATGGCCCGCTGGCCGTTCAGCGTGTTCTGCCAGATGAGGTCGGAGTTGCCATCACCGTTGAAGTCGGCGGCACCAACGATGTCCCAGTCGGTGGTAACCGTTCCGAGACTGACGCTGCTGACGTAGGTGGCGCCGTTCATCAGCCAGATGGCGCGCTGCCCGTTCTTCGTGTTCTGCCAGATGAGGTCGGAGTTGCCATTCTTGTTGAAGTCCGCCGCACCGGCAATCTGCCAGTCGGAGGTAACCGTTCCGAGGGAGACGCTGCTGACGTAGGTGGTGCCGTTCATCAGCCAGATGGCGCGTTGCCCGTTCACGATATTCTGCCAGATGAGGTCGGGTTTGCCATCGCCGTTGAAGTCGGCGGCGCCGACGATATCCCAGTCGGTGGCAACCGTTCCGAGACTGACGCTGCTGAGGTAGGTGGTGCCGTTCATCAGCCAGATGGCCCGCTGGCCGCTCGCGGTATTCTGCCAGATGAGGTCGGGTTTGCCATCGCCGTTGAAGTCGGCGGCACCGACCAGTTCCCAGGGGTTGGCGGCCTGCTGCGTCTGCGTCACCGTCAAGGTCAGGGCCTGGTTGCCAGTGCCACTGGCATTGGTGGCGCTGAGGGCCACCGAGGAGGTTCCGGGCGCGCTTGGCGTCCCGCTAATGAGCCCGGTGGAGGCATTCACCGACAAGCCGGCCGGCAGCCCGGTCGCCCCGTAGCTGGTCGGGGAATGGGAGGCGGTGATTTGATAGCTGAAGGCCGATCCTACCGTCCCGGAGGTGGTGCCGGCACTGGAGATCACCGGGGGCGGCAGGGAGCTGATATTGATTGTATAGATAGCCGAGGCAACGGATGAATCCGTCATGCCGCTTTCGTAGGCGATGGCATTTAGCGTGGTGGTGGTGCCGATGGAAATTGAGCCGGAGTAAACCGTGCCACTGGTCTCGCTTGGGGTGCTGCCATCCGTCGTGTAGCGAATGGTGGCGCCGCTGGTGGAGTCGTTAATGATCACCAGTTGCGCGCTCGAATAAGTGCCGCCGCCTGGGCTGAATGCTGGCGTCGCAACGTCGCCGCCGGAAGTCGCAAGGACCATGTCGTTGAGATTCCATCCGCCGTTGTCCTGGTCCAGGGTCAGGACTTGCTGGCCCGCCGGCAGGGTGACCGTGGCCGTCACGGTGGTCCAGATTTGCCAGCCACCCGTGGCGGGAACATTAACCGGGCCGCTCAGGTTCGCACCTGAGGAATTGGCCAGATGGAAAGCGCCCGTCACCGCGCTTAGAGCGGCCACCCGGAAGCTGACAGTATAGATTCCGGCCGAGGCCACATTGACCGTATATTTAAACCACTGGCCGCCGGTGGTCCATCCAAGGTCATCGCCGCCTCCCGCGTCCGAAGTTGTTTCCAGGTCGACGCCGTCGGAACGATAGCCTGTGTCCGTGCCATTGATCGAAGTGACATTGTAGGCCAGCCCCTGGCCGCCCGTGTCGTAGTTTTCGGCCTGGACCGTGCCGGGAATGACCGCCGGCGTGCCGCCGAAGGGCGCTTCCGTTCCGCCACCGCCTCCCCCTGATGAGGGGAAGGAAGGAGGAGCATCGGCAGGAGCGGTACCCCAGCTTGAGGGGGAACTGCCGAGAGTGAAGTCGAGCGTTGCACCGCTGAGGAGCGTGTTAATCGGAATCCAAAGGCTGCTGGAGCTTACCCCGTTGAGTGTCATGCTCTGCACGTAGGGATTCGACGGCGAAGCGTTGGTCCCCGTGATCGTAAGGGTGTTTCCATTTTCGAGGTTGATCACGGCGCTTGGGAACATTGGGCTGCCGAGCACAACACCCCCGACCCCGGGGATCTCCGGGTAAAATCCAAGGGCGGCGAAGATATACAAAGAATCAATGGCTCCGCCATCGTCATTCCCAGGAATGCCGCTCGGCAAGTCGGTCCAAAGCTCCGTTTCCAGCTTATTGCACTGAAGTTGAGCCCCGGCAGGGTCTCCGACAAAGTCGTATACCCACGGGTTCTGCTCGCTCGGTTCATTCCCTACGTAATCGTACGCGGTGTTGGCTGCTCCAGCGTTGTTCTGGGTGAACAAGGTGTTCAAGCGTGAGACAACGGCCGCATTGCCGCCCATTGCGCTGACGAGCCCCGCGTAATTATACGGGACATCAAAGGTGTACTGGGCGGAAGTGCCTTCCGTGAAGCCGTTGCTGCTGCTCGGACTCCAGCCAGAGGCCCAAGTACCGTCGCTGTTCCTGCGCTGCATATAGCCCGAGGAGGAATTGAAAACATTCTGCCAATTCCCGGAAGCCGCCAGAAACTTGTTGTAGTCAGTCGCATCGCCAAGGCTCTTTGCGAATTGCGCAACCGCAAAATCGGCGGTGGCGAGATCCAGTGTGTTGGAAGCGTTGCTTGGGTCAAAACCGAGGCTCAGATAATTCGAAAGGTTCCCATGCACGGTATTGCCGTCGCTCGTCGTGCCTACCACGGAAAGATCGTTGACCATGTAGCTCAGGGCGCTGGCGGTATCAAAATGGGTCGCTCCCAAGGCGTAACATGCGGCTATTTCAGTCGACTGGCCTTCCCCCTCCATGCCGTTCGAGTTGCGATACGTCTGCTCCCAGCGGGGCAATCCCCCGCCGCCCTGTGCGCCCCAATTTACCAGGGATTGACAAACGTCGTTCGCTTCGTTTTGCGCAATAATCGCGCGGAGGGGAAGTCCGGAGCGGTACTGATCCCAGCCGGAAATGCCTTCATATTGATGGGTGTGCCCGCTGGTCACCGTATGCACCGTTTTATCCATGCCCATGTACTGTCCGTTGACATCATCAAAGACGTTCGGATGGAAAAAACAGTGATAGAGCGCGGTGTAGAACTCAGTCATCTGTGCGGCCGTTCCGCCGCTCACCTGGACTTTGTTCAGAACGGTATTCCAGGCGGTGTTGCACGCGGCTTGTGTCCCGGAGAAATTGAACGCCGGGTTTTCCGCGGCCAGATTGGCCTCGGCATTGGCCAGGCTGACGAAAGAGATCGCCGCCCGGGCGTTGACCACCGTGGTGCCGAACGTCGCGAAGGCTCCCGATTGCGATCCGGTGCTGCTGGTGGAACCATTGTTGACCGTGCCGCCATTCCACGTGCCAAATGAGGCGAAAGGCTGGTCGAACATGACGACAAAATAGATCGTGTAAGCCTCGGGGCCGCCGATATTGGCCGAGGCATAGCCGGTCATCTCGTTGCTGCCCGGGACAATGGTGATCCCGGTATTGCTGCTGTTGCCACTGACACTACCGCCCGAATTGACCATGATCGTGGAATTGGTCGAGGAAGGAAAGGTAAAGCGCGCCGCGCCCGTATGCATTGACGCGGTCAACTCCACTTTGATGTTGGAATTAAGGGTCACGCTATAATACCCGGGGCTGGCGCTCTCGTTGGAGTGGGAGTACCCCGCCCGATACATGGTACTCGTCGCCGGGGATGCCGACACTGTCCCAACATAGGGCATGAACGGAAAATCCTGATAGACAGAAATCCCGCGCCCGCTGAAGTGCCTCACACTGAAGCCTTTGATTGTATTGTCTAGATAGTTGTAGCCACCCGGAAGATTCGACGTTGTGTCCGGGCTCCATTGAAACATTCCCGTGGGATAATCCGCCCCGGGGAAGACATCCCCGGTGGTAAAAGTAAAGCCATAGTTTCCAGAGGGGCAGGCCTCAGTCCCAATAAATGGATTTACGTATGGGGTGAGATTTAATGTGGAGGCTGACAGCATCCGGCCGAGGGGCAGGCTGCAGAACAGCGCTAATGCAGCACCAAGGCAGCGCCACCGCATGGATAATGACGGTGAGGGGACTGCTTCGGGCGTTTTCATGACTATGGGCGGAATTGAGGGCCGATATCATTGGGCGTTATCGTTGTCGGGTCACTTGGCCAGCCTGGCCACACCGCTGGATGAATTCGCGGGGCCTCCGTAGCCGTCGATGACGTGGGCGATCGTCCCCGTGCCGCCGAGTGAAACCGTGGTCATGTTGTGGATCATCGCCCCGTTCACTCCGGAGGTCGGAACTTCGATGGCATTGTTTAATATCACCGACGAGTTGGTGCTGAAAAGACAATACACGCCGATGCCGTAAGCTTGGTGGCTGGTGACCGTGTCCGCGACCTTGTAGGAAGCGTAACCGTTTTCGCTCCCGGCCATCCAGCTCGATTGGTTCGGCACGTCATACGGCGCTTCGCTCTGGTAAAAGTACACGCTGCCACCGTTCCCGTTCCACAGCGTCTGATATTGCTGGTAATGTTCGGTCGCCAAGCCGTAGATAGTCACGTTGGTCCCATTCACCACCAAGCCATTGGTGGCGGTGTTGGTGTTCCAGCCGACACCGTTGCCGTGGTCGGCCCGCCAAATCCAGAAATCATCGCCAATGACATTGTTGCTGTTGATTTGGAGGCTGACCGTCGTTCTTCCCACCCCGGCTCCGCCGACCCTGAAGAAAAGGTCATGGAGACAAATGGGGTTCGCGGAATGATCGGCCGAACTACCCGTTGGGCCAACTTGCAACTGGAAAGGCGAGCTGGTCGAACCGGCATCAAATAAAATGCCCGAGATGGTCACGCCATCGACATCGGCCACCGTCATCGCGGTCACGCCATTCTGCGAAAGCAGCGTCGCCAGGCCCAGGCCCAGCACCACCGTGTTGGGATTGTTCACCTGCAGCGTGGCGTCGAGCGAGTAAACACCGGGTGTGAGCAAGAGGTTCTTTCCCTGTGCCAGCGCCGCATTCAAGGTGGCGGCCGTGTCCGTCGATGCCTGGGCGATATAGAACTGGTTGATCGGAATCGACTGCCCCGCCGATGAACCAGTCGACCAGGTGATGCCCTGGCTGTTGGTGGCCAAGGCCGGCACGAACACGCTATAGTTTCCGCTGCCATCAATGGTCAGGAACGGCTTTTCGCGCGCCACCGGCGTCTGATCGATCACCGTGTAGCATGGGTTTGGCCAATTCGCACCCGATGGCGCATTGGTATCGCCGACAAACACCATGTTCCAGTTGGCGCCGGCCCAACTGCCCCATTTGCAATTCCTGCAAATCCATTGCTGCTGGCTTCCAGAATTGATTTGGTTGTCGATCAATGAATCGGAGAGGAAGCCACCGCTACCCCATCCACCATTTTGCTCCAGGACAATACTGCCCTTGATGTGCATGCGACGCATGGGGCAGGCCTGGGAAACGGCCCATTGATCGGTGCCCCCGGAAGGAAGCACGGCCATGTTTTCCGCCCCTTCCCAGAAATTGCACGTCGCATTGTTTCCGCCCAAGGCGGCGTTGGATATCACACCGCCGTTGATCGTGACGTTGTCGGGCGATTGTCCCAAGCCCAACGCTTGGGTGTAGTAGCCGACGTTCACCGTGTTATTGTAGGTTCCGGGCTTGAAAAGAAGTGCGTAGCGGGCAGATCCAAACTGATTATACTGTTGTTGGTTATATACATTATCGATCTGGCTCTGAATGGACGATGAGGACATCGATGGATCGAAGGTCAGCACATTCGGGCCAAAGTTTGTCGCGCCTCCTCCACCGCCAGTCGCGAGGCTCAGGTCGTTGATGTTCCATCCGCCGTTGTCCTGGTCCAGGGTCAGGACTTGCTGGCCCGCCGGCAGGGTGACGGTGGCCGCCACGGTGGCCCAGGCTTGCCAGCCACCCGTGGGGGGAACGTTGACCGGGCCGCTTAGGTTCGCGCCCGAGGAATTCGCCAGATGGAAGGCATCCGTCACCGCGCTTGGAGCGGCCACCCGGAAGCTGACGGTATAGATTCCGGTCGAGGCCACATTGACCGTATATTTAAACCACTGGCCGCCGGCGGTCCATCCAAGGTCATCACCGCCGCCCGCGTCCGAAGTCGTCTCCAGATCGACACCGTCAGAACGGTAGCCATTGCCCGTCCCGTTGATCGAAGTGACATTGTAGGCCAGCCCCTGGCCACCGGTATCGTAGTTTTCGGCCTGGACCGTGCCGGGAATTGTCGCCGGGCTTCCGCCAAAGGGCGCTTCCGTTCCGCCACCGCCGATCGTGTAGGTGGCGCTTGCGACCGGGCTATCGCTGTAGCCGCTCGCGTAGGCCATGGCTTGGAGCGTCGTGGTGCTGCCGATGTTCACCGGCCCCGAGTAGAGCGTGCCGTTGGTCTCGCTCGGCGTGCTCCCATCGGTCGTGTAACGGATGGACACGCTGCTGGTGGTATCACTAATCGTCACGTTCTGTGCGCTCGTGTAGGTGGCGCCCGCAGGATTGAAGGATGGAGCGATGAGTTGCGGCAGGCCGAGCGTATAGGCGACGCTGCTGACATAGGTGGTGCCGTTCATCAGCCAGAAGGCATACTGGTTGGACGCCGTGTCCTGCCAGATGAGGTCGGGTTTGCCATCGCCGTTGAAGTCGGCGGCACCGACGAAGTTCCAGTTGGTGGTAACCGTTCCGAGAGAGACGGTGCTGACGTAGGTGGTGCCGTTCATCAGCCAGATGGCCCGCTGGCCGTTCAGCGTGTTCTGCCAGATGAGGTCGGAGTTGCCATCACCGTTGAAGTCGGCGGCGCCGACGATATCCCAGTCGGTGGTAACCGTTCCGAGACTGACGCTGCTGACGTAGGTGGTGCCGTTCATCAGCCAGATGGCGCGCTGCCCGTTTTTCGTGTTCTGCCAGATGAGGTCGGAGTTGCCATTCTTGTTGAAGTCGGCGGCGCCAACGATCTCCCAGTCGGTGGTAACCGTTCCGAGACTGACGCTGCTGACGTAGGTGGTGCCGTTCATCAGCCAGATGGCCCGCTGCCCGTTCACCATATTCTGCCAGATGAGGTCGGGTTTGCCATCGCCGTTGAAGTCGGCGGCGCCAACGATCTCCCAGTCGGTGGTAACCGTTCCGAGACTGACGCTGCTGAGGTAGGTGGTGCCGTTCATCAGCCAGATGGCGCGCTGGCCGCTCGCCGTGTTCTGCCAGATGAGGTCGGGTTTGCCATCGCCGTTGAAATCGGCGGCACCGACCAGTTCCCAGGGGTTGGCGGCCTGCTGCGTCTGCGTCACCGTCAGGGTCAGGGCCTGGTTGCCAGTGCCACTGGCATTGGTGGCGCTGAGGGTCACCGAGGAGGTTCCGGGCGCGCTTGGCGTCCCGCTAATGAGCCCGGTGGATGCATTCACCGACAAGCCGGCGGGCAGCCCGGTCGCTCCGTAGCTGGTCGGGGAATGGGAGGCGGTGATTTGATAACTAAAGGCCGCTCCGACTGTCCCGGAGGCGGTGCCGGGACTCGAGATCACAGGGGGCAGCTGGGAGCTGATATTGATTGTATAGGGGGCCGAGGCAATGGATGAATCCGTCATGCCACTTTTGTAGGCGATGGCATTTAGCGTCGCGGTGCTGCCGATGGAAATTGAGCCGGAGTAAACCGTGCCACTGGTCTCGGTTGGGGTGCTGCCATCCGTCGTGTAGCGAATGTTGGCGCCGCTGGTGGAGTCGTTAATGATCACCAGTTGCGCGCTCGAATAAGTGCCGCCGCTTGGGCTGAATGTTGGCGTCGCAACGGGGCCGCCGATGGTGATCGTGTAGGTGGCGCTGGACACCAGACTGTCGATGAAACCGGTCTCGTACGCAATGGCGCGCAGTGTGGTGGTGCTGCCGATGTTCACCGGACCCGAGTAGGGCGTGCCGTTGGTTTCACTCGGCGTGCTTCCGTCTGTCGTATAACGGATGCTTGCACCGCTGGTGGTGTCGCTGATCGTCACGTTCTGCGCACTCGGGGAAGAGCCGCCAGGCGGGTTGAACGTCGGTGGCGCCACCTGCTGGGCGTTCTGCTGGTAAACCCGGACCCAATCCACCAGGACAATGGCCGGGTTGGGCGTGTTATTATTGGGATTGCCCGGAAAGTTTCCGCCGATGGCTAGATTGAAAAGCAGGAAAAAAGGTTGATTGTACACCCATTGGGTTCCGGAGGGAAGATTGCTTGGAGTGATGGTCAAAAATGGCTTGGTGTAATCATCCCGGTAGAACTGCAATTTATTGAGAGACCAGATCACGCCATAAACGTGATAGCCGGCATCCGTTACGGCCCCGCCATTCGGGAAAGTAAAGTTCGTGCCAATGCTATTGCCGCCCGAGTAGCCCGGCCCATGGATATGGGAAGATGTGGTCGAGGGAGTGTACTGGGGCACCCATTCCATGATGTCCTGTTCGCCACAAGTCGGCCAGCCCACGGAGCCGATGTTCGTACCCAACATCCAAAAGGCCGGCCAAATTCCAGCCCCGACCGGCAGCTTCATGCGGGCCTCGATGCGCCCATACTGCACCTGAAATTTACCGGAAGTGAGCATGCGGCCAGACGTCCAGTTCCCCGCGGAATCCTTGATCGCCTTGATCTGGAGATTGCCGCTGCCGTCGAGCGAGATATTGGGGTTTCCGGGATTGCAGGGCGTGCCGGAAGTTGGCGAGCAATAGTACTCCAATTCATTATTACCCCAGCCGCCGCCGCCCACATCATAATTCCACTTGCTTGGGTCTGGAGCCGAACCGGCCGGGCCATTGAATTCATCGTTCCAAACGAGGGCCCAGCTTTGGGAGCTGCCGATCGAATAGGTACCGCTCGCGACCGAGCTATCGGCGTAGCCGCTTTCGTAGGCGATGGCATTGAGCGTCGCGGGGCTGCTGATGTTCACCGGCCCTGAGTAAACAGTGCCTGTCGTGGAGGTTGGCGTGGTGCCATCCGTCGTGTACCGAATCAAGGCGCCGCTGGTGCCCGTGGCAATCGCGACCGATTGGGCCGTGCTGTAAAGACCGGGCGCAGGGTTGAACGAAGGCGTGGCCACCTGCGGCAGGATGCCGCCGGTCGAGAAGTTGCACACACTGTCGGAGCCGCTGCCGGTTGCATTGACGTAGACACCCCAATAATTCAAGGTGGTGCTGGCAAGGCGGAAGGCAAAGTTGGTGCCAACCGTCAGTTCGGAACCGCCAGCCGGGGTCACGTAGATTGAGTAGGTCTGGGCGGCGAGGTTGACCACCAGCCGGAAGTGATACGAGAGGCTGGGCGAATAGGAGATGATCGCAGCTGCGGCATAGCCCGGGACCGAGCCGTTGTAGGCATCGATATCGCCCGTGGTATTGAAACGCACCAGGCAGGCGAAGTTGGCGTAGGCCGTTTGTGCTCCATTGGAGAGAGCGATCACGGAATTGGTGGGAGAAGCCGAGGGCGTGGCGTCGAAGGTCGCCGTGAAAGTGCCCGTTTGCGAGGTCATGGCCGCATTCTGCCAGCCGCCGCCGGCAGTGGCGGTGACACAGTTGCCACCGCCGCCAAGCGTGTAAGTGGCACTGGTGATGCTGCTGTCGATGAACCCACTCTCGTAGGCGATGGCCTGGAGCGTTGTCGTGCTGCTAATATAGACCGGGCCTGAATAGAGGGTGCCTGCGGTTTCGGAGGGCGTGCTGCCGTCCGTCGTATAACGGATGGCCGCGCCGCTGGTCGTTGAAGCGATGGTTACATATTGCGCGCTGCTGTAAGTGCCGCCGCCGGGATTGAAGGTCGGCGCAGCCGCCGTTGTGCCACCTCCTCCTCCCAATGAGCGGAGATGGGGGCTTACCGTGCTGGCCATATTATAGTTATGGCTCGCATCGATGTTGATGGACCACGTCATGACTCCGCGAAGCGTGGGATAAACCTGCGGAGGACGGTAGG
>Ga0210402_10001280_pt1 | contig 26091 bp, 27 predicted proteins | sample IncBWC7MmetaG_FD_161055 | JGI IMG/M metagenome (GOLD analysis project Ga0210402, IMG submission 161055) | Forest soil microbial communities from Barre Woods Harvard Forest LTER site, Petersham, Massachusetts, United States - Inc-BW-C-7-M | ecosystem: Environmental > Terrestrial > Soil >... | reverse complement strand
TCTTGGTTGCGGCTTGGAGGCCGCTTTTCTGGAGTACGCCTCAGACCGCATCGCCTCGGGGGTCGGCGTCGACGATCAAGTTGAAGAAGGAATCCGAGGCCGCTGGCAGCGCGTCCGCGCGGACCTGCGTTCGCCATTGCCATTTCCGGATGGCCACTTCGATCATGTTGTGATGCTGGCCGTTCTAGAGCATCTCACGGAGCCCGAAAGGGTCCTCCGCGAAGCGCACCGCGTCATCGCGCCGGAAGGCTCGTTGATTCTTACCTGGCCTTCAGCGATGGTCGATCCGATTTTGCGTCTGCTGCATACGCTGCACCTCGTGAGCGACGAGATGGAAAGCGACGAACACCAAAAACGCATTCCCGTCGAAACACTTCAACAAATGCTCCATCGCATCGGTTTTGAGAAATTCATTCACCGCCATTTCGAATTCGGCCTCAACAATCTAATGGTGGCCTTTCGGTGAGATAGCCGAGTTGATGCAGGCTCTAGCTTACTGGTCGGGCGGCGGAGTGTAGGGCTTGATTTCGGTGTTGTCGGTGTCGGGTTCGACGAGCCAGATGTGGCGATCTTTGAAATAGGCGAAGAGCTTGGCGTTTTGTTCGGGGTCGAGCTCGCGAGCCCAGATAACCTTTGAGCCGTCGATGTCGGCGCCGTTGTAGACCCATTCGTCGTGGATGTTGTGATCGTCGGAATAGCGGACGACGATGAGGTGTTTTCCGGGCGTGTCCAGGAGCTGCTTCAAGACGGCGACACGGCTTGGATCTCCTGTGCACGTCCACCAAAGCGGATCGCAGGAGCGGCGCGCAACATTCACACCTGTGGAGAGCATGAGCAGTACCACCAGCGCGCGGGACAATGCCACGCCAACCGGACGCGACTTCCAATTCATCGTGCGCAGGTGGCGGACTGATTGCGCCAGCAGCGCGTAGACGACGCAAGCAATCGGCGCGGCATAATGAGGCGCTGACCATATCACCGCGAAGACGCCTGCAAGACACACGAAAGACGTGACGACCAGCAAACGCATCCGGCGGTCACGAAATGCGAACGGGAGGGCAGGCAGCAGGAAAAGCACAGCCGGCCAAAACAGAACAACGCCCAGTCTCGCTACTTTTTCCGCTGTCACTGCAAGCGCAGCCTTCCAAGTCGTTTGATAATCCTCGCGCTCCCAGCCGTTATAGAAATCCTCGAATTGCTGGTTGTTGTAAGTGCGAGCGGGCTTGTTGTGCTCCCACAAAAACAAGGGAGTTGTATGGTAGGTGCGAGTATTCAAAACGTGCGGCATGAGTAGCGCATTTCCCGTGAGTCGCCAGTTGTAATAGCCGATAAACGCGAGGGTCAGGACGATGCAGGTGGATAGAGGCAAGAACACCTTTCGAAAACGAGAACTTAGAGAATCGCGCGATTTTATTTTTCCCAGCAGCCACCAGATGACCCAGACTCCCGCTGGAACACAAAAGAGGAGTCCTTCGTAGGGCCGGCTATTCGCGAGGATAGCAATGCCTAATCCAAGGAGCAGCGCATTGCCCACACTGGCGCGCCGCCAGATACGCGCAAGCGCTCCGAATACAAGCGCTCCGCCGGCGCCGGCCACGGCTCCGCCCCAATAGCTGTTCATCCAATAGCTGGCAATTCCTAAATTTAGCGCAGCCAGCCCGCCACCTAATAGCGCCCACCGCGCAGGCATCCACGCTTGTAGCATCCACAGGATCGCGGCACACATCGCGGCGTCACTCAGCAGCACGCCGATCCACGGACTGCCGAGCAACTGTCCGATGGCCAGCACGAAGCCCTGCGCGGGTGGGTACATGGAAGAGTAGGTAGGGAACCAATTCACGTGAAATGTTTCGAAGCTCATCCACATCGGGTGAGTTGGATTGGCCAGGCGGCCGTGTGCAAACGTATCCGCCATCAACAGGTAGCTGAATTCATCGTGAATTCCCGGCACAGGCACCGGCAAAAGAGGCAAAACGGCGAGGCGGATCGCTGCGACTCCAAAAAACATCAAGCAAACGGCCAGTGTCTTGCGTTGCGCAAAACGCGCGAGAGATTCTTCCACTTTGTGAAAGATGCTTTCGCCAAGGCCCGGTTGCCAGAGGGCCAGAAGCCCAAAGAGAAGTGTCAGCAGCAGCGCAATTTCGGCTGAAGGCCAGAAGTGGGTGTCCGCTTGGCTTCCGAGAGGATTCATTTAGCAAAAAGGGATTCCAACTTGGATCGCTTCAAAGATGTATAGATGCAGCAGCGCTCCACAATTGGCGTGCAGGGATTCTAGCTTATTGCGGGATGATCAGCGCTCGATTTCCATCTCGATCTTTTCGTCGGCCGTCTCTGATGCGGGAGTGGTTGTCGAGCCTTCCTTGAAATCCGCGAGCTCAAGCTTCAGGTTGCCCGCGTTGGAAGAAAACGCCAGGCCCGTCTCCATGCTGATGACGCCGCTGCGAACGAGTTTCTCGATTTCTCCATCAAAATGCTGCATTCCTTCCGTGTCGCCATCGCGCATCGCGTCGAGCAAAGACTTTCCTTCGGTTTCTCCCTTCTCGACATATTCGCGAGTGCGCATCGTGGAGGTGAGAATTTCGATTATCGCGATCCTGCCCTTGGCGTCTTTGCGAGGCAAGAGGCGCTGGGAAACGATGTGTCGGAACGCTTTGGAGAGCCGGTTGCGTACCCCATGCTGATCGCTCATGGGAAACGCGCCCACAATCCGTTCGACGGTTTTCGCGGCGTCGATGGTGTGCAGCGTGGAAAGGACAAGGTGTCCGGTCTCCGAGGCTTCCAGAGCGATCTCCATCGTCTCGCGGTCGCGCATTTCTCCGACGAGAATCACTTTGGGAGCCTGCCGCAACGCCGCGCGCAGCGCGAGCGCGAAAGTTGGCGTGTCGCTATGCAGTTCGCGCTGGTGAATCGTCGCCTTCTTGTGCTTGTGAAGAAACTCGATAGGGTCTTCAATCGTCAGGATGTGGAACGCCTTTTCGGTGTTCATCATGTCGATGACGGCCGCGAGCGTCGAAGACTTTCCCGAACCCGTGGGCCCCGTGACCAGGACAATCCCGTTTCTGAGTTGCACGACCTCCCGCAACTTCGCGGGCAAATTTAGTTCTTCAAAGCTTGGGATGCGGTCCGGAATCACGCGCATCACCACGGCGCAGCTTCCGCGCTGGCGGAAAATGTTCACGCGGAATCTCCCCACACCCGTTACGCCATAGGAAAGATCCGCTGAACCTTCCTGCTCGAGCATTCGGATGGGGTGTTCGTTTTTGCCCATCAAATCGCGCGCAAGGATATCCGTATCTTGCGGGGTGAGGCGTTCGAGCCCTTTGAACTTCAGCTCGACAAGCTGACCGCTGACTTCGATCTGCGGCGCGCGGCCCGGCGAAAAAATCAGGTCGCTTACATGCCCATGGGCTTTCAGCATCGCGGTGATGAGCTGCGGCGTGTCAAATTTGCGCTGCCCTGGCGGTACTTGTGAGGGAGATACTTCTGCCGGTGCTACGCGAGTTGGGGTTCCCATAGTTTGCTAACCAGATCACCTGAGGGGGTGAGGGTCTAGCGAGTAACGACACTGATCATTGTAGGCGATAGAGTACTCGCCAGGATTTTAACTCTCGGCAGACGTGCCTTAAGACTAATTGGAGAAGTGCTTCTCGAGAGCGCATTCCGAATGTCATGCGCGTCGAGACTTGGATTTGGTTTGGGCTATTTCGAAGCGCCGTCGATAAAGTTGGCGATGTTTGCCTTGAGCTTGGCCAGGTCCTCATCGCGCAGATACATCATGTGTCCCGCGTCGTAATACTGTAGATGGATATTCTTCTGCAGCTTCTCCGGCAGGCCGAGATGCTCCATCGTGTATTCCGTCGCATAGAAGGGCGTGGCCAAATCGTACAATCCATTTTCAACTTCGATCTGCAGATGCGGATTCGTGAGCATGGCTTGAATTAAATCGCCTTCCACATTTGGTGAGCCGGGAAAACCAAAATTGTCTCCGCCGCCGCGATGCTTCCAGTCCCAATTGTTGCCCGCCTCGTCGGCGCCCGTGTGGTAGACCTTGTCCTGTCCGAACTTCAGATCTTCGCGAACATAAGTATTGAAGGCCGCCGTGAAAGGCCCAGTGATCGATGTGTCCTGCGGATCGTATTCTGCGTATTCGCCGAGCAAATCGTAGCTGTAGCCGGAGAATCGGGCGTCTAGCCGGCCGGTGGTCAAGCCACGGCTGCGTTGCAGCTCTTTCATGAACTGCGGGAGGTTCACGCGCAGGTCGGCTTTGGTTAGATAGTCCTCGCTCAAGCCGGTGTAGCGCGAGAGCTGTTTCGCGACCTCGGATTTCTCCGCAGCGCCGAGCTTCGAGCCCTTCATTAAGGCGTCAAGGTATCCCGTCTGCGCAAAATGCCGGGCTTCTTCAAGAAATGCGCTCAAATTGTCGGGGCGATCCTTCAGCACCTTGTGATACCACGCTGTCGCCGCGTAGCTCGGCAGATAGAAAACGTAGGGCATGTCTTCGCCAGGATTGAACGAAATCGTTCCGAGATTGAGCACGGAAGAAATGAGCACGATGCCGTTGAAATAGAGGCCGTCATGCGATTGCAGATAATTCGAAAGGGCGGCGGAACGAAACGTGCCGTAACTCTCGCCAATCAAAAACTTCGGTGAGTTCCAGCGATTGTTGCGGCTGACGTAAGTGTTGATAAATTGCGCGAGCGACTTCACGTCCTGGTCCACGCCCCAGAAATCCTTGTCCGCAGCCTTGCCGACGGCGTGGCTGAAGCCCGTGCCGACGGGATCGACGAAGACCAAATCGGTCTTGTCGAGCAGGCAATTCGCGTTGTCGGTCAGCTTGTAAGGAGCGGGCGGGGTCGCATCGGCGTTCACGGTCACGACGCGCTTTGGCGAAAACGAGCCCATGTGCAGCCAGACAGATGCGGAGCCCGGACCGCCGTTATAGACGAAGGCGATGGGGCGCTGGCTAACATCTTTCACGTCGCTGCGCGTGTAGGCTGTGGAGTAGAGCAGCGCCGTGGGTTCATCTTTTTCGTTCTTTAAGAGAATCGTTGCCGCTGTCGCCTTGTAGACAATCGTCTGACCACTGATTTTGATCGAATGGTCCGTTACAGAGGACTCTTCCTTTGGTGCAGGCGCCGCTGCCGCATCCGCCGGCTTGTCAGCAGGCTTCGCGTCCTTGTCCTGCGCCAGCATGCTGAGAGGCAACGCAGCCAAAGTTAATGCTAAACCTAAGAGAAACTTGGAGTGCTTCGAGGTGCTCATCGCGACCCTCCCCATCTAGATTGAATTAGGCCACTCGGCGAATCGGGAATTGTATCTCATTTTGCGGCAAGGTCGCTTACTCCCCGTCCGCAAGAAGAAACGCGAGCCCGCTAGCTTGTCCGCGCGGTTCGAAATGAAGCGCGCTCAGATCGTTGGCGATCCAGTCCGCTCCAGCGCTTAGAAGCTCGGCATCAGTCGACGTAGTCCGCAACGCGAGCACCCGCGCGCCCGCCGCTTTTCCCGAACGAACTCCCGAGGCGGCATCTTCCGCGACTATGCAATCCGCCGGGGCGATTCCAAGAATCTCCGCGCCTTTCAGATAGGGATCGGGGAAGGGCTTGCCGCGCTGGAGGTCGCTTGCGGTGACAAGATGCATTGGGACTGGTAATCCTGCTGCGCGCAAGCGCACTTCGGCCAGCCGGCGCGTTGCGGAGGTGACGATGGTCCAGCGCGCTTCAGGTATGGCTTGCAGCAGGCCCAGCGCTCCGGGCAGCGCAACCACATCCGCGATGTCCTCGATTTCGAGGCGCTCCACCTCGCGATTTTCAGCGTGGTGGTCGCCGTGCGGGAGCAACTCGATAATCGTGGCGAGGCTGGGTCGGCCATGCGCTTTGCGTACGATTTCATCAGGATCGAAGCCATGCTCGAGAGCCCAACTGGTCCACACACGTTCAACGGCGGGAGTGGAATCAACCAGCACGCCGTCCATGTCGAACAGAATCGCGCTGCAGTGAATGATAGTCATATTCAACGATCTTTACCCTGTCTGCCGTTCTCAGAGCCATTTTGATCAAGAATCGTGGCACGAAGGCCTTTTAGACTACTGGAGTCTTGGAAAACAAGGAAGGTTGGGGTGGGAGACGGGGATTGAACCCGCGACATTCGGTGCCACAGACCGACGCTCTACCAGCTGAGCTACTCCCACCACATTGATTCACAACAACTTAATTTTACAGTGCGGGGTCAACGTGGGTCAATCACGCAACTTTGGTGCCAACTAAAGAGGGAATTGAGGCCAACACACGCGAGCGATATTGCGGACGCAAGTGTGTGTAGATGCGCACCATTCTCTCTGACCCGTGACCTACCCATGCTTTGATGACTTCAACAGGCGTGTTGTTCTCAACCAGAAACGAAACCCTGCCGTGCCTGAAGCCGTGCATACCACCCTCACGGATGGACAGCGCCTGCAAGATCGGGTGCAGGCGTCTGCGAAGCACATTGTTGTTGCGCAGCGGCTTTCCGTTCTTTGATTGGAACACCAAACCTTCTTGGCGTCCGTTGAGATAGTCCTTCAGCATGGTGACCAAGCAGGGCTGAACGTCTATTGCCCTGTTCGCGTTGCGTGTCTTGGTGGACTGTTTCTGTCCTTCCCACACACTACGCCGAACGTGGATTATGTTTCGGGCAAAGTCAATGTCAGCCACTTCAAGCCCGTAAAGCTCGCCTGCTCTCGCGCCGGTCTCAGCGGCAGTGGCAAACAAAACCTTCCACGTGCCTTGAGCTTCAGAAATAATCTTTCCCATTTCTTCGGGCGAATAGCAGACGGACTCTTGCTGCTCTTCCCTGACAGACATGTAGGTGATCTTCTTCCTACCAAACTGTCTTCCAAGGATGAGGCAGAGCGTGGCAACGATGTGTTTCTGTGACATTGGTGACAGATGCGTCAGATCACCAATCCACTCGTTCACCCTATCGGCCACGATGCAGTCAACTGGGTGCCTGCTCCACTTCGGCAGCAGGTACTTGCGAACGTGATACTGCATTGTTCGCTGCGTTGAAGGCTTCTGACGGCTTAGATAGTTTTCTTGCCACCACTGCACGCGCTTGGCGAATAAATCCGAAGAAGGAATCACGTAGCTAGGGCCGTTGCTGCCTGTTGCCTCAATGATGCTTCTCAGTTTTCTTCGCGCTTCGCTCTTCCGCATTTCTTTCACGAAACCGAGAACGACAGAACGTTTGACCCGTTGCGGTTGGTCCGCAACGTCTTCAAACCACCTGCCGCGATAAGCCCCGTTTCGCACTTCAACTGTTCCATTCTGGCCGACTCTGCGAGACATGCTCTTCCTTCTCTTTCTCGCTGTAATCGGCACCGCTGGCGACACAATAGCACTGGCTTCCGCAGAAACCAAAGGTACGAAGGCCACGGTACTCATGCGTAGATGAAGCCTATGAAGAAGTTTGCTTGGATGGGCACAGACACACCCCTGCTTAGATTCAGGGTTTGCGTCGGTTCCTGTAGGACGGTCTGAGGAAGACTACCGGCAGAAGGTCACGCGGCCAGCGGGCAGGGAAGGCTGCCATTCAAACAACAAGTATAGCACACAACGGCGTTCGTTGTCAACTGCTTAGTTATAGTCAACATTGACAAACCCAAGCACGGACCCGCGACGTGAGCGAAGTATGTCATTTGAAGGTGAAGGATTTTATGACGCCATCTTCAATCCGAATTGTGGTCTGATACTTTTTTGTGCTCAGGCCGTTGTAGGTTGCGGCAAAATCAAAGTCTCTATTGGGCAGCGATGTTCTTGCAACGTGTACCTGTCGCTGCTCTCCCGGCTGAAGATAGTCTATGAAACCCGTAAGATGCGTCACCGGGTTGCCCGGTTGAGCGTTAGTCTGGCGAAAGTCAAAGTGCAGATTAAGTGCAGGTCCGGGTCCAACATTCAGGAGTACAACGTTCCCTGCCGTCTGCGCTACTTGGGCAGTGAATGGTTGATCTAATATCACTTCATCACCGAGACGCGCCTCTGATTTCACGGTCACGCACGGTTTTTGCAGAGCTTCTGACACTTGTACATAGCGCCCAGTAAGGCGAACAAGAACAAGCGTGAGAAGTACGATCACAATTGCTGCTACTGCTTGGATAGCCGGTGCAAAATGGTTCAGACATTCCATTTCAGGTCACACGGAAAATCAGCCAGACATAGCCCACGCAGAAGCAAGCAAGCGCACTAAAACCAAGGGTGAGGCTCAACGTGTAGCCCAGCCGGGTGTGAGGGTTTCCGTGCTGGTACTCTTCGTAATTGAAGGGCAGCCAAACCATGAAAGCAATCCCATAAACAACGCACAGCGCCAGTAGGAGCAACGGGGAAGCGTAGAACCACGGCAACCTTCCGCCCTGACCATGAAGCGCGGAAGAGCCAACGAGAAGAACGATTGAACCCGTGGCCAGCCCGATAATAAACTCTGCCACGCGAAGATACTTAACAAGAAAGGGTTCAAACGCCCCAGCCTTACCCTGTGGGTCAAGATTGAATGGTCCATCTTCCCTAGTGAAGTAAACACTTGTTCCGATCACTAGGAATAGAACTGCACCCACAACGAGGCCGCTGGTTCCCGGTGGTGGGTGACACATAGCTGCTGAGCCTATCATAGAAGGCCACGTGAATACGGTTCCGGTGCTCGAAACCGCGTGACAACCAACTGAGTTTGGTGTAACTGATAAGTACTTTTGTACCATTTACATATAACATTCCTGCTGTCACTATGTATTCACGCTCACCCCGGAGCGCACAAGGAGAACCACCTGAAAGTTACCGCGTTCCAGCAGAAGGCAATCAAGCAGACGATCACAGCGGCAGCCGATGATCTGCAACACGTCACGGAGTTTTTGGTTGCCGAACTGCACAGCGCAGCCGTGGCCGAAAGTATCATCGGCCAAGCGGTGCGGAGCGCGGCGCAACGTGCGTTTTGGCTGGCCGTGTCGGATAAGGCGTTCGCAGACTTCGGGCTGGATTTGCCGGAATACGCGAAGGCCGGTGGGACGAAGGTGCGGTTGCTGGTTGACCGAGAGGCCGTCAGGTTCACACAGAGGCTGGCAAAGGGAGCATAGGGATGTGCACTGCCGGGTGGGGCAGATGCCCAAAGCTACCCGGCAGTGTGCGTACCATTGCTAATCTATCTATAAGAGAGTACCTTGTCGCCAAGGAGAACCCCTACATGTGGATTTTGAAAGGCGTAACTTTGGGTAGTGCGTTTTTCGTTGTGGGCACCATCACCTTCCTACTTCTGACCGTCTTCCGTCCGCTTTCAACAAGCAAAGCCACCGGCATAACGGTCCTGACCGGCATGACCACGCAAAACCCATTTTTTTGGGTAGCATTGGTTGCCTGCTTGATGCTGGGCGTATCTCTTGTTGCTTCATGGCCGGTGCCCGTTCGCCTTCACTGAGGCCGTTTGAGGCCGACAACGTTGCAACACAGCCGGGCGCACGCAGCCGATCTTGGCCCGGTTGGTGTCTAACCCGGTTCCAAGTTCTTTAGCCACGTCAAATCGAAAAGTCAGACGCACCCGGTGCGTTATTTCTTGTCCTGCACCCGATCACCGGGCCATCTCGCGTCAATTTTGCTCATCAACTCTTCCGCCAGTGCCAAGCTGACACGGAAGGCAAGTTCTCGCTCTTGCGAAGGCTTACCTTCCAAGAGGGCGAGCTTCCGGCAGAGAAAAATCGCGGAGATGACACCGACAGTTCTTTTTCTGCCTTCGTCCACGGAAGACAAGTTACCATCTTCGCCGTATGTTCGCCAGTAGCTGAGTGGTATCGCTCTGCTTGGGTTTGTCAACTAACTTGACAACAAGGAAGATTTCTGCTAAAATGTTTGTGTGAGTCGAGGTTGGGCCGGTTAGGAACCACCCACTAGACCCACGAAGTGTCAAGAAGGCGGTCAGCCGATACACGCGGGCTGGCCGTTTTTGTTTTTAGGGACGGCGGCACGCGGTTTACACCGGGCCACCGCAAGATGGCGGTATTCCACTTCAGCCACTGGTATCTATTCAGGTTGTTACGGTGTTAGTTCTTTTCTTTCTGGCTCCGTGCGCAGGGGTATGGGTGGAGAATGTTGAAAAAGGGGGTCAAAAGCTCTAGGGAGAGTGCCCTTAAAACAGTATTTTCTGTCCCTGTTTTCAACAAGTTAGAAGTTTTTGGGTTGGGAATTTTTGCTCTGATTCTTGGGCCAGAATTATTCTCCACCCATAGTTCCCCTCACAGGGGACAGCCTGCTGGATGGCTGAGTGTTGGGTAGTGAAGCCAGCGTACAAATACGAATAAAGGACTGAACACAATGAGTGAAGTGAAGAAGCCCCTGTTGTTAAGTGGGGCTGAACTGAAGGTTCTGACGTTTGAACCTTCGCAGTGGATAGTGGAAGGATTGCTGCGAGTTGGCCGGAAGCGCATCAGCTTGCTGGCCGGAAAACCCGAAGATGGGAAGTCAACGATTGCCCGGCAACTTGCCGTGGCCGTCACGAAGGGCAAGCCATTCTTGGGACGGCAGACCGTCCGGGCATCCGTGATCTATTGGCAGAGCGAAGAAGAACCCGGTGACGTTCGTGATTCACTTGACCGGCTGGGCTACGATCACACGAAAGACGAAAAGCTTCTGACCTTCTTTGGCAATGCCGCAGAGAACCATGTGCAGAGTCTCCGTGAAGCGTTGGCCGCGCATCCCGAAGTTAAGCTGGTGCTGATTGAAACGCTGGACGATCTGCTAAAGGTCAGTGACATCAAAGAGAACAGCGCAGCCCGTGCCGCGTTCGATAAATTTGACACGGTAGTGGTCAACGACTTTTCACACCGCGTGGCCTTCCTTGCTCTGCACCAACTGAAGAAGCGCGAGACGGACAGCGTTGGTGACATGCTTCTTGGTGCGACGGTCATCCGTGGCCGCACTGACGCAAAGTGGTACTTGCGGCGCGTGAGCGATGAAGACCCACGGAGAATTTTTACGGCCACCGTGCGCAAGGGACAAGAAATTTCACCCACGTATCTGGACTACAACCCCGACACGGAAACCAGCACGTTGGGAATGACCACCACGGAAGAGCGGAAGCATAGCGCACAAGAAACTGACAAGCGAATCGTGCAAGAGATTGTGACCTTCTTCAAAAACAACCCGGACACGTCCTTTGAGCGAGACTGCTTTCCGGCCATCAGCGGCAACAGTGATCTGAAAAGACGTTTGTTTAAGCGCGTATGTGCTGACGGAGTTCTGAAGCGCATCGGCAAGGGCACCAAAAGCAGCCCATTCGCTTACACCGTGGCGGCTATACGCATGGAAGGAGAAGCGGCATGATGTTGACAGCGGAACAGTTGACGCAGGAAATGGCGAAGCGCACCGGCGACGTGAACGCACTGACGGCACTTTGGCGAAGCGTCATTGATACGCACTGCGTCTCCGAGCAACAGCTTTCGGTCTGGTTGGACCTGCATCCGTTTCACCGCGTGGTCTTTGGGATACGCGAGACGGGGCGGAAGTTCCTACGCATGAACCGGCAGATGACGCCAGATCACGCGGTGAAGTTTGCCAGCGCCGTCATGAACACCCGGAAGACGAAAGAACAAGGGAAGGCCGCGTAACAGGTGCGGTGTAAACCTTGCCACTTTTTTACCCATGCGGGGTTTCGTCCGCTGGCCGGATGAAACTACCTTCCGAGCACGGCAACCGATTTTCAAGACGATTGCCCTAAACTGGTGCACTTGGGCCGGGGGTGGTCCACACGATTATCGTCAATGTTTATAAGGGTGTCGTGGCACTTTGCGGCGTAAAGCTCTTGACTTTTTAGGAATCCGTGATAAAATGGATTCAGTTGTTAATCTTGAAAAAGGTTCAGAAACCGTCTAGGTTCCTGACCCCGTAAGTTCGGCAAGCGTACTCAGTGCGACTTGAATGGCTCTCGCGTCCTGCGGGTAGCCGGTTCCGAACCCCACAAACAACAATTTGATCTTGCCAATGATGCCCACCGCATTTTGGCTAGAACGCGCTGACTAATTGCGTGCCGTGCCTAGACCCACGACACCGGCGAACAATGTTCGTGTCTCCGCGCTCAAACGAGAGCTATCTGCGCCCGAACCGCAATAGCTCTCGCTCTTTTTCTGTTTTTCTATTTGAGTTCCCCGTTGACTGCCTATTGTCAAATCCTCAGCCAACGGGCCGGGCCGCGTTTATTTCACGTTTTCGCGGCCCCACTAACTTTGCTGGCGCTGAAGGGCGACGCAAACCTGTGAGACGGTAGGGTTTACTTTTCTCCCTTACCGTCTCCTTGGGCTAAAACTTTTTGAAGGAATCATGAATACACAAAAGCAAGTAGAACAACGGCGCGAGCGCCAAACTGAAGAAAAAGTATTGCAAGAAGTGCGCAACGTTCTGGAATTCGCGGAGTCCTTTTTTCGTGCGCGCAACAAGATCATTCTTGCGACGAACATCAAATCACAGCTTGCCTATTTCACGGCGGCAGAAGCGTATGAAGCCCTTGAGACTGAGCAAGAGCAACTCGTAGCGACTGTGAAAGCGAACTGACGTGGGAACTTCTGCAAAGAAACCGTGTTCATACCCGGTGTGCCCGGTACTCATGAGGAGCGGACAGCGATTCTGTCCAAAGCACGCAGCAAAGACCAAAGAGCGCATCAACGAAGGCAGACGGAACGATGAAGTACGGAAGCTCTACAAACGAACGTGTTGGATAGAGTTTCGGGATTGGTTCCTCAGACACCACCCAGTGTGTCAGCGTGTCATTGACGGCGTGCGTTGCCTGCAACCGGCAACGGTAGTCCACCACATGCTCAGCCCACGCGATAGACCCGATCTGTTTCTGGATGAGGACAATTGCCGTGCTGTGTGCCTAGCTCACCATCACGGTGGCCAAGGCGCTGCACCTGATGAAGTCTACGCTGTTGATGCTTGGTGATTGAAGCTTTGTGAGGAACTGAGTCAAATCAACGAGTTGCTTTTGGTTCGGTTTCGCCCAAAAGCCAACGCTTTAATTTCTTGGGAACCCATTTGTTTGGAAATCGGTTCGAACCAAGACCAGCAGACAGTTGTGACCCAGCCCAGAGCAACCGATACACCACGAGCCCCAAAACTAATAGGGCAGTAAGAAGAGAGGCAATCAACTGTGACTTATTCATGAAATACCTAACAACGGCAGTCTAACCGGACCTGCGTGGCTTGTCTATGCCTAGCATGGTGTCCAGTTGTGGTGGCGGTGTGATTGGCTTGGCTTTGTCTGCTTCTGGCAGTGTCGAAGGGTAGGGGGTATCTAGTTCTTTAGAATCAACACTTACGCGGACCGTCGCGCAGGCACCTTTGAACGCGTGGCAAACGAAACGAAACGCAAATCTTCTATTTGAACCACTTACAGGCCAGTTTGCTGGCACTTTCTAAGGATTTACCAGAGATGGCAAGACCAAGACTACCCGATTCCCACCATGCTTTAGTGGGCGGAAAATACCGCAACCGATCTAAAACAGCCGAATCCCAGCTATCCGCTGGTGCCCCGCGAATGCCTGCACACTTGGGCGTTGAAGCCCGGAAGGAATGGAAGCGCGTTCTTCCGATGCTGATGCAGCGCGACTCCCTTACTGACGCGGACGCAACCGTACTTGCGCTGTACGCGGAAACCTTCGCCAGATGGGTGGCGGCAAAGCAAGAAGTTGCGGAGCGTGGCCTGACGATTGAAGTTACGGTGCTGGATAAAAATGGAACGCCAGTCATCAGCAGGAAAGCGAATCCCGCGCTTCGCATCGCAGAAAACTGTGAGCGTTCGTTGCGTTCGTTTCTCCGTGAACTGGGTCTGACGCCGCAGAGCCGAGAGCGCGTTGTGCCAGCAAAGCCACCGGAGAAAAACGAAGAGAGCAACTTTAGCCGGATGATGCGAGAGAGCAAATGAGCAGCGATCAACGAATAACAGAGACTGAGTGCAACGAAGCTTGGGCGGTATTCTCAGACCGAGAAAAGTATTTATCTCTCAGCGACGAACAGACCTGCATGGTGGAAGCGTTCATCACGGCTGGCCAGATTTTCCAAGAGACTGGCGCGTGGCCCACGCTCCAAGACGTAGAAGACAAGTGGCAAAAAGAAGCGGCAGAGCGAGCACAAAAACGCGACGCGATGATTGCAGAATGCGCGGCGCTTCGTGCGAAACAAAAAGCCTGACGCGCCGAAGTCCCACACAAGGCCGTTCGCAGGACTCCATGTCTGCTATGAATCGGACGTGGACTGGTATTCGCAGAACAAAAATCCAACAGAAAAGAAGTCACATGACAGCAAAAGAAAAAGCACAGCGAATCGCGGACACAAAAAGCATCCTGCAATCGCTAAGCGACACGTTAGAACCAGTTTTGAAAACGGCAGACCGACTGAGAGAACGCATTCACGAAGTAGAGCTTGATCTTTCGATTCTGCGAGACACAAAGGTTGAGCGCGTGAAAGAACTTCGATGAGCACCACACCTAGACGGAAAGAGCTACGGTTCAACGCAGAACTACGGAAGTCAGCAACCGGCAGCCGAACGCTGAAGGGCTATGCCGCACGATTCAATTCTCGCAGCGTTGACCTTGGTGGGTTCGTAGAGCAACTCATGCCCGGATGCTTCGCAGAGTCGCTTGCAGCCGGTGATGAGATTCGTGCGTTGCTAGACCACGATCACACCAAGATTCTAGCGCGCCGGTCCAACGGCAGTTTGAGAATTTCGGAAGATAGCGTTGGTCTTGGGGTGGATTTTGATGTCCCTGCCACTTCTTACGGAGATGATCTGCTTGCGTGTGTTGACGCTGGCCTGATTGCTGGCATGTCGTTCGGAATGTACTGCATGGAAGATCGGTGGCAAGACCTTCAAGAGAACGGCCAAGCGATAAAACTGCGAAGTGTTACGCGTGCTGAAGTTTTTGAAGTGACGGCCACTTCTATTCCTGCGTATCCTTCGACTACTTTGGCAGCACGTTCTTTTCCAGACGGCAGGGACCACATAGAACAGCGCATATCAGAAATGCGCGGGATAAATCTCGCAACTGAACGCGCCGCAAGAATTGCAAAGGTGCAGGCCGTTATCAACGCGGACACCCAGCACAAACGGGCACAGGCCGAGTTAGAGCTTGCCGCTCTGGATGAGTCGTACCGCGCTCGCCTAGCGTTTCTCAAGTCCCTTTAGTCCCAACCAACAATTTTCTGGAAACAGGAAACGTGGCTGCACCACGTGCATGAAGGTGTGTGCAGACCTGAGTCTCGCAGGCATTCGAGATTAAAACCCCCCAAAGGAATCGAAATGAAAAATCAGATGTTGGAAAAATACATCTCAGAGGCAGATGCCCTGAGCAAAAAACCGCAGAACGCGCAAACACGTTCTAGGATGCAATTTTTAACAAGCGCAATTTCTGTGATGAAGACCGAGTTCAATGGCGCTGCCATCACTGCCAGAGACGAAGAGCGCGAAGCGTCCGCTGAAAAAGCGTTCGAGTCGTATATCCGAAGCGGCGACTCAAGAGAGTACAGAACCTACAGTCCGATGACATCCGGCTCAGACGGCGTGATCGTCCCTGCGCAATTCGCAAATGCCTACAGCGAACGCTTGAAGGATTTCGTTGGAGTTCGTGAAGCAGGTGCGAACGTCATCACCACGTCCCGATCTGGCGCTCTAAAGTACGCCACCGTGGACGATACCGGCAACACCGGCGAAAGACTGTCAGAGACGGATACTGTCACGCTGGCAAATCCCACGATCAATGACGTGTCTCTGTCCACTTTCCGATACGGCAGCAAGGGTGTGCAGGTTGCCGTCGAATTGGTAGAGGACAGCGCGATTGATCTAAGCGCGTTACTCATCAACATCTTCGCCAAGAGAATTGGCAGGTTGACCAACTCGGAATTTTCCGTGGGCGGTTCGGGTGCCATGACTGGACTGGTTCCTTCGATCACCAACATTCAAGCTGCCGCTGCGGTCAGCGCGATTTCAATGACCGATCTAGTCAACCTGCAACAAATTGATGAGGGATACCTTCCCACTTCGGTGTACCAGTTCAACCAAACAACTGAACGGCTGCTGAGGCTGTCGGTGGGTTCGGACGGACGACGGCTTTACCCAGAAATGGCGCAAGGCATGTTGCTCGGTTACCCGTTCGTGCGAAACAACGCACTTGCCAGCCCAGCCGCGAACGCCTTCAGCGTGATCTTCGGGTCTGCGAAGCTTGGTTGCACCATCAGGGAATTGGCCCCGCAGTTGGTGGTCAGTGCCCAACGGTATGCCGAGTTCTACCAGATGTATTACAGCATGATTCACCGGCAGGATTTTGTGGTGAACGATGTGAACGCGCTGTCCGTGCTCCAACATCCTGCAAGCTAAAACAACAATCCAACAGACGCGGGCAGATCACACAGCCTGTCCGCGTCTCTTTTTTGAAAAGACGAACAATGTCCACACTAGCATCAAGAATCCCGCGCTCTGAGAAACCGAAAACATCCAGCATCTATCGTGGTGTTTGCTTCGACCGCAATGCAGGTAAGTGGCGAGCGCAGATCAAAGACGGTCGCACAAAATTGCTTGGGCACTTCGACAGCGAGCTTGCGGCAGCCCGCGTATACAACGATGCTGCGCAGAAGCTCGGAAGACCAATCAATCTGCTGCCATTGCAATCAGTTAAAGCCTAGACCTTCTTCTGCAACGACGCGCAACAATAAACGCGCCGCAGAGGACAAAAAGACCCGCTTCACACAGGATTGTTGCGGCCTGAGTGTTGCGGGTCTATTTTTGTTTTTAGAATGATCTGACCCTGTTCATTCTTCCAGCATCACCGCAGCTTGTTCCAACGGTGCCGCGCTCTCAGAGTCTTTTTCTTTGGCTAGAGCATTCTCTACCAGAGCGATTTCCGGTTCACTCAGTCCGTAGAGTTCAAAGACAAGTTGGTCAATGCGAATCTCATTGGCTGCGATGTGCCGCTCTATTTTTGTCTTCAAATGGCTTGTTTTCGCTGAAGGAAGAGCTTCGTACAGCCCAAACATCTGTTTGACCGCCCTCACAATCGAATCGTGCCGGGCGCGTTCACTAGGTTCAGAAAATAAAATCCGGCGAATCGGCAGCCTTCCAACATATTGCTTCGTGCAGGTAATCCAACCACCGCGAAAAATGTTGCTCATCTTCTGGAGCACCCAGAAAAGTAGCTTTGAGTTCACCAGCCCAAGAATGAATTCCGGCGCATAGCCCGATTCTCTAGCAACCGAAATGCTGAAACCACCGCTTGCCATTAAACAATAGGTGTGGCTCTGCTTCGGTATCTTGCAGAACAATCCTCTGTCGGCGAGCAGGGGCACCAGCAGGTCAGCCTTGTCATGCACAACCAAATTGCGTGGCGCACTGAAGGAATACCACTCAGAGAACTGCTTGCGGTGTTTCAATTCCCTTTTTCTGCTGGCAAGGTAGGCATACGCCTTCGGAAAATCGGAACGCAATACACTTTCCTTTATTAGTGCGGACCCATCGCCAGTAACGGTATATGGAAAGATGACTTTTTCTTCAGCGGCGGGTTGGAAACGATAGCGTCCGAAGTCAGTTGCGTAAAGCGGAATGCGCAAAATAGCTTCTTCTATGTCAACTGGGCTTCCCTGACGTGTTTGGTAGGTTCTACCTTTGCGCGTAAGCATGAAAACATCATCATCTCCGGTTGAAGAACCACGCGAGATGAGGGTGGGCAACTCCAACAACGGCACCGAGTCTTGATTCACCTTGGTGCGAAGTTCGGTGACCGCGCTGCTGCCAAATTCCCAAGGGGCGGCGGAAAGCTCGCTTGCGGCTATCGCCTGCTGCTCCAACTCTTGAGTTGCGATGGACGCCGGTGGTGATGCAATGGAGTAGAGCAGCTTTTCGTTTGGCTTTGCGGAAAGGAAGAGCAGGCACGTGTATGTGGTAGGGCCGTCAAAAACCTGCTCATGTCGAAAGTCCACGACTTCAAAAACTGCACGCCTTTCTGCGAGAAGCTTCCGCAGAGGCTCGCCGTAGTCAGTTGCCAGAAATTTGCTTGGCAAAATGTATCCCATCAACCCGTTCTTGCTAAGAAGTGAAAAGCCTTTTTCCACAAAGACCAGATAAAGATCGTAGTTGCCCTTCGCTGCCGTTGCGTAGTGACGCTTGAAATAATCCGCTTCCGTTGGGCGAATATCTTTCAGAACCTGAATACGAACGTATGGCGGGTTCCCAACCACAGCATCAAACCCACCAGCAGACACGGCAGGAAATTCCGAAGGCCAGTCAAACGCATTCACACGCAGATTGTTGGTTGGCTCCAACAAAGATAGTTGCTCATCAGCGTGGAAGTCAGAGCCAATGAGAGAGTTTCCGCACTTAATGTTGCTGCTTAGGTCTGGAAGGAAAGTCTCCTTTGGGAACAGGGTGTGCTGCTTGCCCAGCGTTGTGCGGGTTTCGCCTTCTAAGATTTTTAGGTAGAGAGATAGCATCGTCACTTCCACGGCTTGGTGGTCCAGGTCCACACCGAAGACGTTGTTGAGCATGATCTGTCTCTTCAGATGCGTGGTCAGTTGAAGGGAGTTCTGGTCATCTTTGTAACAAAGTTCAGCCCTCTGCTTGGCGGGATTTTCTACCAGCCATCTCAAGTGGTGTTCGCACAGCAGTTCAAACACTCTCAGCAGAAAGCTTCCGGACCCGCACGATGGGTCAATGAATCTGAGTTTGGCCACTTCCTTTGTGGTTTTTCCTTGAATCAACCGGCCCACTGTCCTGTTCACAATGAAGTTCACCACGAAGCGTGGCGTGTAGTAGACGCCTTCGGCCTTGCGAAGTTCAGGCTTCAGTTCGGCTTTGACCTTGTGGCCCTTTATGTGGACAACTTTTCCAATGAACCGCTCATAGACAGAACCCAAGATTTCCACTGGCAGTGTGCTGAACAGATACGGCGAGTCTTCGCTTGAAAGGTCCGTAATAAGGTTGACCAAGTATTCGTCAGAAACGTTGAGCTTTTCGGATTCGTGGGGACTGAAGAGTGCGCCGTTGAAACTTTCGTCAAGCGAATGGAAGTGGCGCACCACCCGCGAGTAGAGAGAGGGCTTGGCTGCCGAGATTTCATGCCATTCCTTCAGCAGATTCTCAAGGGTTCTGCCCGTGTCAATGTCACGATCTTCGCAGATTCGCACGAACAGGATTCTGTCCAAAATGCGCTGTATGCATTCATTCAGAAGATCATCGTTCCATTCCACGTCTGGGTTTTGCCGCACTAGGTCTTTGGCAAGTTCTTCCCGTTGCTCTTCGATGTCAGCCAAGAAGTCAGCGTCAACCGTACGTACGCGCTCCGGTACGATCAACCAGCCCTGCCGGGCTTTACCCCTGATGACCCTCTTGGGAAGGCTGGCAACAAATTTGTCTAATGAGCCAGACCCAACGTTTTCGCGTGCAAACAAATCCCAGAGTTCCTGTGCCTTGTCCACATACTCCAAGAAGTGCCATTGCTTGCAAACATCCCAAGGGGCAGCTTGGTCTGGTTTTCCACCAACCACGAAGAGCTTCAAGGATTCAAAGTTCGTCAGCGCGGCAATGAGAAGCTTGAGGTTGAAGGCGTAACGCTGCGCCTGATAAGCGTCTCTATCAGACAAGTCCTCTCTGGGCTTTTTGGCTTCGCAAACAAACCGGTCAATGCCGTCCGTGCGGAACAGATAATCTGCTCGCTTCTTCCGGCCCGCGATGTCCACTCTGCTTTCAATCTGCACATCTCGAAGGGGCTGCGTGGCTCCTTGCTGGTTCTCAACGTCCCATCCAAGTGCACGCCACAACGCGATGAGATAGTCATTGCGCAACGCTGACTCATCGTAAGCTTCGCTTTTCAGGTGAGAGAGATTCTTGCGGAAGGAAGCTGTCAAACGCACTAGTTCTGCTTTGAAGGTTTCGCTCGTTGGGGCGGAAGGCATTAGTGATGCTACTCCATGCGCTGTTCCATCGCAGCTTGAAAGAAGTGCCTGAATCGCTTGAGATTCACGTTCTCCGCTGTCACCGGGAAAACGGCTTCGTGCCACAACTTGTCATAGCGTTGCTCAAATCCCTGAACTTTTGTCCTTTTTGAGTAAGGCTCGGGAACTTTGAAGAACAGCGCGTAGGATAGAGTGCCTAACCATTTCACACCAAAGACAAGGGAATTTCCAACCTTGCAACCGAAATAATACTGGTTGAACTTGCCCTCCACCGGCCAATTGTTTCTAGCTGCGAAGTGCTGAACATTTTTGGAGACGGAAAGAAAGCCCGGCACGCTCTTTGGGTTACGTACGCTTTCATAGAAAGCTTTATCGTATGTCTTTAAGCCCTTCACTGGTTTGACGCGCTTGTCTAAAATTGCCTCCAGTTTATTCACCAGCAACCATGATTCTTTCGCCTGCGACCATCGGGCAATTTCGATCAGATCAACCGGGTAGGTGATTTTATTTACATGCTCAAGGGTGCTCCGGTCTATCGAAGGAGCAATTACCAGGATTCGTACTGAATAGTCTTCCCAGTTGACTTCCAATCCATCTGGCCGATTTGTTGCTTCAAGCCAAAGTGATTTGATTGAGTCTGGGTTTGTCCCAGCCCAGATGGCGTACTTGAGCACCTGTGGAATTACGTTCGCGTCCACGTGGGTATTCTTCATTTCTATGACACAAACTGTGCCGTCAGAATCAATGCCAACGATGTCAGGAATGCCGGGCTTTGAACCACCCCTAATTTGGCGCTTGAGCGGATAGATGTCACCCAGTACTGCTGGGGTTTCAAAGACTGTTTGCTCAAATTCTTGCTCTGATTTGAAAGGGCTGGGGTTAATCGGAACAACTCTCTTACCCTTGTGCCAGTAAAGCAGCGGAATGTTCGCCATGTTTGGACAATTCTCCTTCAGAAGCGTGGCTTCCTGTATAACACTCATCGTATGCAGCATTTGGATGATGTTGGGTTATAGTAGCCTTCTGGTAAAGCTCATGAACACCAACTACCACGTTGAACCCTGCGGCACCCAGTTCGCAGTGATTGTGCGGATGCACGGCATTGATCGTGAGACGGCGTTGTATTGGATTCGCAGCGCGACAGAGACAACGGAGTGAGGTGTCCTCTATGGAACCACGGAAGATTATAGATTACGGAACGTACTGCGTTTCTATCGAAGATGAGGAAATGCCCGGACATCTCAAATTAAGAATTGGAGAGGGCACACGTTCCTTCGGAGCAATCCTCACCACCTTGGATACCCGAAAGCTCGCCTATGCACTCTTGTTAGAGGCAGACACACTGGATTCCAAGCGAAGTGGCTAGCCGCGAAGTGCACGCAGGGCATCAAGGCGTGACTTATACTTGGCGTAACCAGCTGGTTGTGTTTAGAACTTGGTCACGTCACGTGCACTGAATATTCAGCCCTGCTAGACTGGCTATGTGGAGGGTCATTCACATGGCTACACTCAAAGAAAAAACTGCACGTCTAGCGGCAGCGAAAAAGAAGGTTGATGAGTTTGTAGCAGCCGGTGGGGACTTGGGTTCTAAAGAAGCGGTGCCCGTGGGAATGGAGTTTGTCCAAGCATTCGCTGACGTTGCAAAAGACCTTGGCTATGATGTTCTAAAGCCCATACAGAAGCCCGTGGACTTCATCAGACCAGACCCTGCTTCTCAAAGGTGAACAAACCAGTGAGCGAAGGACCGTTGCCCAAGGCGGCTGCCTACACCACCGTTCAACCGTCCGGTGGGCCGTACAAAGGCAGTTCGATAAAAGAAGGTTCCATCTGCGCAGGTATTTGGGCAGTGCTGGCGGCGTTGTTGATTGTAGGTCCGCGTTTGTGGTTTGAGCACGTTCACCCGGAGCAGGGCACGGCTGATGACTGGGCACGCTTCACTGGGGCAATGATAGGTGAGTTCTTGGTGATGGCTGTTGTTCTCTCATCTGTGGTGTACTTCCGCAGAAGGAAGAACGTCACGCGTTTTATTTTGTTGGATTGGCGTTGGTGGTTAGCCTGCGTCATTATCGGCGCGATTCAAAAACAAAACATCCTTCCGTGGCTGTGGGTTGGTTTGATCTATCAGGTCCGTCTAAACTTCTGGTCGAAGGCAAAATTTCCGCCGTCTCCAACGGGCGCGCAACCGACCTGAACCCGCTCTACTTTATCTCAGCCAGTATTCGCCTTTTAGAAATTCGGCGTAGACGGCCTTTGTAATTTCAGCAACTTGGGATTCGGGGATAAAAGTGTCAGCGTCAAACTCTTGTTCGTTGACGCGAAGCTGAACGTCAATCATATCCATGTCTTCGGCAACGTCAACTCTTCTGCCACGTCTGATGCCTGCTTCGCGTTTTACGCCATCTACTTCAAAGGAAGCCAGCCAAACTTCATTTGTCGAAATAAACTCCGGGGACGCGAATTTCTTCTTGGCCAAGTCCAGTTCCCCAAGGGTGTTGTCCAGCTTTCTGACCGTGAAGTTTTTAATCACCATGTGGGGTCACTTTCCGGGGCAATTTCAGGGGGCAACTTAAGAATCTGAAAACTAAAACAAGCGGTGCCGAATCAGCGCGTTAGTTGTGTAACGCCTACAAGCCACAGACCGACGCTCTACCAGCTGAGCTACTCCCACCACCGGTCAATTAAATACAGTTTACGCTACTTTCCCGCGATGGAAAAGTGGCGCGCAAAAGCGGCACAAAGAGCCATTCTTTCGGCACGGGCGTTGCGTCAATTTGTCAAGAATTAGCCCCTTCCCATTGCGCTGCATTCCATGAGTCAATGACCTCGCGTCACGCATCCAATTTTGGGTACGGGGATTGCAAGAAGCAGGTCCAAACGCTTACAGTACCGTATGCAAAACTCAGCCCAGGCCTGAGGACCACCTGTTCCGCATTCGTTCTTCGTGGTAGTTGGGAGCGGCCATCCGCCGGTAGTTGCTCTTGCAGGGGCTCTTCGAGCAACATCGAAGAGAAGCGCGAGAGGGTGCTGACTGGCGTGCTCCGCATGGCGTGGCTGAAAAATTGCAGAGAACGGTCAGAGCTTGGCATGACTTCGCTCCAGGGGCGAACCATGGCGGGAGCGAAACAGAGTCTCACATGAAAACCGTCCATCCAGCTCGGCGAGGTAATGCCAAACAGCGCAACGGCGATTTGAGCCGTGGTTTACTGCTGAGGCTCGAATTGACAAGCGATCCCGGTTTGCTCTGCGCGGTACGCGGTGCCGTGGAACGCTTGACGGAATCGTTCGGATTTTCCGCCCCAGATTGCCGGGCAGTCACTCGAGCCGTCGACGAAGCGCTGACGAATATCATCCGGCATGCCTACAGCGGGCGCCCGGACCGGCCTATCGAGATGTTCTTCCGCTCCGTTCAGCGCCGAGCGAATCACAAGGCTGCCGAAGGGCTGGAAATTCTGTTGTGCGACCGAGGGCCGGCCATCAAGCCGGACCAGCTGTGCATGCGAGCGCTGGAAGAAGTAAGGCCGGGGGGACTTGGGCTGCATTTTATTCAGCAAAGTATGGACATTGTCGAATACAAGCGTGCGAATGGGACCAATCGTCTCCGCCTGGTCAAGTACATCCGCGCGCCGAAACAGGGAGTGAACTCGTAATAGCTTGAAGGAGAAAAACTGTGCAGATTTCCAGCCGGCAACTCGATAAGACCACCATTTTCGATGTGTCCGGAGACATCGATCTGGCAAACTCGCCAGCCGTTCGAAAGGCTCTCTTGCACGAGATGCGGGACAACCGCACTCCCCGCGTCGTAATGAACCTGAGCAAGGTGCGGTACATCGATAGCTCCGGCGTGGCCTCCCTAGTCGAAGGGCTGAAGGCGGCTCGAGACGTGGGCACGCGCTTTATCTTGTTTGGATTGAGCACTACCGCGCGCGAAGTATTGCAGCTCTCGCGATTGCTGAAAATTTTTGAGGTCTACGACAACGAAGAGCAAGCGCTGGCAGGTTAGGATTTCTGTTTCAGCGCCGTGGATTCTCCCGAGTTTCAGTGAATTGAGTTACACAGAATTGAGTTGCTGCGAATAGCCATGCAATTCGTGTCACAACTTGGCGAGAGCGTGACGAATAGCCTCGCCTACGTCGGTTCCCTTGCCTCGCTTGGAGGCCGCGCCGCTTACTATACATTTGTCGGGCCGTTCCAGGGCAAGCCGCTGCGTTTGCAGCGCGCCGTCTCGCAGGCCATGGACGTGGGTGTCCGCGCTCTGCCGATTCTCTCTCTGATAACATTTTTCATAGGATTGATTCTCGCGCTCCAGGCCGCCTATGAGCTTCGGCGTTTTGGAGCGATGAACTACGTCGCCACGGCCGTCGCGATTTCCATGTCGCGTGAACTTGGCCCGCTCATTACGGCCATCGTAGTGATCGGACGCTCTGGCTCGGCGTTCGCGGCGGAAATCGGCACCATGAAAGTGACGGAAGAGATCGACGCTCTGGAAACGATGGCCATCAGCCCGATTCGTTTTTTGGTCACGCCGAAATTCCTGGCCATGATCGTGATGCTGCCTTGCCTCACCATCTGGGCCAACGCGATGGGCATACTCGGCGGTTCGCTGTTCGGGGTCGCCCAGGCGGATTTTACGTTCGGACGATATATCCAGGCCTCGTTGGATTCGCTCCTTCTGCGGGATATCATGACCGGACTAGTGAAGAGCGTGATGTTTGGGATTACGATAACGGCCGTGGGATGCCAGGAGGGGTTGGCGACCGGAGCCGGAGCGGAGCAGGTCGGACGCTCCACCACAAGGGCCGTCGTGATGTCGATTTTTCTTGTTGTGCTGGTGGATCTTGTCTTTACGAGCCTGTTCTTTTTCGTAAGCGGCAGTTAGGGACGTGTGACATTGCCGGTGGAACTGGAAAATTCGGAGTCGCTTGATTCGCGGGTCATGATCTCTCTGCGCGATTTGCGCGTGAGCTATGGCGAAGTTGAGATTCTGCATGGCATCACGTTTGACGTGAAGCGCGGCGAAACCCTGGTAATCCTGGGAGGTTCAGGCTCCGGCAAGAGTACACTCTTGCGGACGCTCGTGGGTCTCGAAAAAGCAAGCTCCGGAGAAATCTGGATCAAAGGGAAAAACATCGCGGCGATTTCTGATTCTGAAATGGACGAGATTCGCAAAAAGATCGGCATGTCTTTTCAGGGCGGAGCGTTGTTTGGCTCGATGACGGTTGGCGAGAACGTAGCCTTGCCGCTTCGCGAGCACACCAAGCTCGAGGACTCGACAATAGGAATCATGCTGCGGCTCAAGCTCGAGCAAGTGGGGCTCGAAGGTTTCGAGTACTACATGCCGTCGCAGCTCAGCGGCGGCATGAAGAAACGCGCGGCCGTCGCTCGCGCTCTGGCCATGGACCCGGAGATTCTTTTCTTCGATGAACCTTCGGCGGGATTGGATCCCATTATTGCGGCCGGCATCGACCAGCTGATCCTGGAATTGAAGCAAGCATTCCGCATGACCATCATCGTGGTCACTCACGAATTGGCAAGCGCGTATTTAATCGCCGATCGTATGGTGCTGATCGACAAAGGCCACGTTGTGGCTATCGGTACGACGGCGGAGATGCGGGCGAGCACGCAGCCGCGCGTCCGCCAATTCCTGGATAGGGTGCCTGAGCCGGAAGTGGCGCGCGAAATGGATTATCTGCAGATGCTCACACAAGACCGCCGCTTGTGATGGGTCTCAGCAGAGGAAAGAGGACGTGATGGCAGGGAAGCGCGACCAGGTTTTCGTGGGACTTTTCGTTATCGTTGCCGCCGCAGTTCTGATCGGCATGGTCTTTGCCATCTCCGGAGCCTTTGGCCGCAGCGCGAAGACCTATCATGCCTACTTTCCGTTCGCCGGCGGCCTCGAGCAGGGCGCGACCGTGCGTTACGCGGGGGGCCCCAAAGTGGGCCGCGTGGAAAAACTGGCTATCGACGCGAAAAACCCCGCGCAAATTGACGTGGTTTTCAGCGTGCAAACCGATCTGCCCGTCAAGACGGACAGCCGCGCAAAGATCATGAGCATGAGCCCCTTGGGCGACAATCATCTGGAGATTATCCCTGGCGGCGCGCAGACTGCCCTCGCTCCCCCAGGCTCCTTATTGCCATCGGACACTTACGTGGA
>Ga0210402_10001279_pt1 | contig 26129 bp, 30 predicted proteins | sample IncBWC7MmetaG_FD_161055 | JGI IMG/M metagenome (GOLD analysis project Ga0210402, IMG submission 161055) | Forest soil microbial communities from Barre Woods Harvard Forest LTER site, Petersham, Massachusetts, United States - Inc-BW-C-7-M | ecosystem: Environmental > Terrestrial > Soil >... | reverse complement strand
CTCGTGGTGACGTGGTCGCTTAGCAATTCGTGCACGCTCTTCAGCTTCCAAGCGCTCCTCGGCTGCTTTGGCGCGTTTCTCCTCCAGCTCTGCCTATATAACCGGAAATATTGTTAGACCTCAAAGGAAGAGAAAATAAATATGCCATATCGCGCCTCGCGCTTCCTCTTTTTCGATGGACTCTCGTTAGGGTCTACAACCTCCTTCCCAAGTCTCGCCGACCGGCGTCTAGGTCCGTCAACGTCACCCTTCTCCCGTTTCGGTTTCTTAGAGGATTGAATGGGTTTGGCCTTTGTCTTAGGTGGTGGATTGGATTTAGTAGGTATACCGAGCTGTTCAACGGCTTGTTTAAGATCAAGTTGCTCAAAGAGCGCACGGTTTCTAGCGATGTTGGCTTCGCGGTCGATTTCGCTGGAAGTGTATCAGTTCGTGTGCGATTCGATTTGATTTGTTGGGCGTACTATTGTGATGGTTTGGGCATTTTGGATGCGGCTAGACTTGGGCAGGACGCGGAAGCAAAGTGGAGTCACGATCACAAACTCATGGTCACGTATCACGTGCAATGGTCACAATTACAAATAGGTCAAAAGGAAATACAATGCATAGATCTGGAATACATGTAACGAATAAGACCTAGTACTACAGTTACGATAGCAGATACCAGAGCGATTGATGAAGTGTAAGTAAGCAGAGCGCTGAGCAGTAAAAACCATCAACTCGGACGGCGAAGTAAGACATCATCATAGCAAGGGAAAATAAGGAGGAAGAAAATATTAAAAATGTATACCACACAGCGACGAAACGTTCTTCCTTGGGTCCAGAGAAAAACAAAACCAAGCCAATTTTACCCCATCGATGAGACTACGTCACCTCCAACACCGACGTCTCCAGCACACGGAACATTGTCGGCTCCTTTGAATCCTCTGACCACCCAACAACCTCTCTCCAGTTAGCCGCATTCGCCTCCTTCTCGCCCGCACCAGCGAAAAGTCCGACGTCGTCGTCAGATAGTCCGCGGAAAATGAGGAAGAGCCGTGTGAAGACGCAGGGATCCGATGTCACGGAGATATCGATGGCTGCCGCTATTTTGCTCGGGGAAAGGAACCTGTAGGCAATATTCTTGTGGGCAGAGAAGGCTGACATATTGTTACTGTGGAGAAGAAAAATGCGTGAGCGGGATACAAAATCGTAGACGACAACGGGCGTACTTGATAAAGTTTGTACGCGCGTGAAGAGACATTCCCAGCTGATCCAAGACGTTCATCAAATGCGGGACAAAGTCTCGGAATGACATCGCAAAACCATTCCGAGGCGCGATGTAGTCATTAGGATCAACCATTCCAGGGTCCGGTCTGCGAACGCGGTGTTAAAGAAGGAATAGAAAGGTAAGAATAAGGCAACATACACCGCTTCATAATACAGAGCCGTAGAAACCATCTCACTCTCAAAGTGTTCAAGAGCACCTCCTGGATGTACCCGCAGGAAATACTTGACCTTGGTCTCCGACACATTCTCAGCAGGTGGCCAAGTGATGCCCAACTTCCATAGCGGAGAGAAGGACAGCATGACATCACAATATTGCATCGCAGGGGTCAAGATACTTAAATGGCACTTCGCCGTGGTCGGTTTGGCAGCAACGGCAAGTTTGGTCATGACACGAGAGTCGAACATGAATTCTGGTGAGTATTCCTCGTTGGCGAGTCGTGTACCGCTGAATTCCATCTTGTGTGTATCCCCTTGGTGTACAATGTCCAGCTTGCCCCAGAACATGCCGTCTACCATGGTTCCGTCCTCCATACGAGCCATGTCTAGTTCGTCAGAGGCTACAGTTGTGTCTAGGGCTACATGTTGACCTGGCATGAGCTCTAGATTAAATGTGGCGGGCATTTCTAACACTGGCGGAGGTCTATATGTGGCATTTAAAGATGAAAACGTCAATAAACGTCGATGATACTTACGGAGGTGGACTTCACAAAGAAAGAAGTAGAAGAAAGCACAGGTCTTTTAGACTGGCCAAGAACTAAGGGAAAACGGACTGGCACTCACGGAGGTTCATCGGGCGGAGGTGGGCTATCACTAACGATTTCAACGCGGAGGCCTTGTACGCCCATAACCGCGATCTGGTATGAATCTTCGCCAGTAAGCTGCGGACAAAATGATTAGAATAGAGATACCGTTCAGGAAAGATAGGTCGTACATAGATATGAGGACCTGAGACCAGCCGCTGAGTGTAGTGTTAATAGTCAATATACCATGGCGTGTCATAGACTTACGGCGGCATGAAGGGATGCATATTCAACTGGTACTCGCAAACTGAAGACAGCATCTGGAGGTGGCTTTGTCCAGTCTCTGGCCACAGCATCTAGTTCCTGCACAGATGATCAGCTTCAATCCCTCACTCCATATCTTAATCAACGTACATCAAAGCTGCTGGGAAGCTAAATTGCGGGTGAGTGGGTTGTGGAGGTCAACGGATAACGATAATCGAAACACAGACCATTCGGATTGTTTCCATATCGCCATATGCTAAGGTGAGCAGGCGCTGTCTTGCAAGAGCCATTTGAGCTTGTTTTTCACGCATCTCGACGTCCTTGTTCTTAGGCTTGAACTTGCCCCAGAATGATTGAGACGGCAAGCTAGCGCTTGTAGATCTGTTACGAAGGGCAGGCAGATTGGAGGGTGAGATGTACAAGGGAGAGGGGGGGGCGCCTACGCTGGGGAGAGAAGCATGTTTGAAGAATACTATCTGCGATTATTAGCCTTTAGGGAGAAAGAGTCATATTCCTTGAAAAGGATTTTGTTTGAGATTTGTTGGTTCGGCAGGAGGCACGATGGGAACACGAGGCAGATCTTCGAGTTCTCTCTATCACAGAACAATCACTCCAAAAGCACCGTGATGGGAACTGATAAATCGGCCTGCTCAAAGTCCTGCTCGCCGTCGCCCAAGGTGATCTGGATGAAGAGATGGCCTTCAGAGGCAGGACTTGGAAGGCATGTATTGCTAGTTGAAACCAATAGTAAACCTCATAACTTACTTTCTGAGAATGCACGTGCCAGGTGCAGGGCGTGAGCGCTTAAAACCTGAGCAGCAGCCTTATCCCCTCTTGTCGTTGCAACTCCGTAACATGTTCCGTGGTGCTCTTCGTCCCTTTGTCAGACCTCATCTTGGTCGCACCCAGCATCGGAATTTCGTTTCTTCGGTTCTCCTTACGAGGACTGGGGAAAATAAAAGCGTGGCCCAGCTGAAGAGGGAATCAAAGATCCGGGGTTTTTCGTCGTACGTCTCGTTCTTTGGCTTCCGGATTCTCCTGAACGTCGGTGAAAGAAAAGGGAATAAAGCCAACCTCTTTGTTCGCATACAAGAGCACGGTAAAAGTAAAACCCATGCTTTCGCATCTCATGACCCTCCCATGGGAATGGGAGGAAGAAACGCGTCTACCGAGGCTACCAGCGTGCAGAGTGTCTCACCTGGGATTTCTCCGGCTTCCCAGTTCACAGTCTCTGCCCCATTGGAGTTTATGAACATGAACATTCCTGATGTCTCACAGCCTGGTCCTGAACCACCTATTCAAATTGTGCGTGCATATTCCTATTTCGTCCTCTGGCAAGAATCCGTCTAAGAGGCTTAATAACGTCCACTATTGATGCACGTTTTCCAAATGATCTTGGGTCACACATGGCCCGGTTTTTGCAAATTCCCAACCAATCGCCGTTTAACGTTTCAGCCTGTTATATGTTGAAGTTTAATTCCGCTCATTGACCATAATTCTACTTCAGCCATACGTTCCGGACTTCTGGGAATCCTCCCCTGCCAAACAACCCGAGATTTCGGAGCCTGTACTCCCAAAGCTGCTCGTCGTCGCCGGCGCAACCACGCACCACGGCGGAGGACCCACACATAACCTCCTCGACGAAGCGGCCTTCTCCGAGACTGAATCAACTCAGTCCATCCCTGCTTCTGCCGCTTTGAAGACTCCGGGGCAAGGCGGATTCTGGGATGATGTTGCAGAGGATATCGGAATACCGTCCCCCAAGGATATCAAGAAAACAGTCTTTAATTTTTTCTCTTAGAAAGATGTCTAGAAATTAACTGAACCGTTGTATGAGGATAAGAAAAGCATCCGGGTCCGAGTCATAATTGTGTATATTATATTTTAGAATTAAAAGTCGCAGGCCATTTAAATTTGTTACAGGAAGCAAATATAGAAACTTATCCAAAACTTCAAAGCATCATGCTTGGTCCTCTATACAAACCATCTCTTCCTCGCTCAATCCGCCTTCTACATGCCTCGGTCCAATCATGCAACCTCATTGGGCCACCTGATCCAATATCCCACATTCGCCCCATTATCTACGATGATTCCCCTCTACCACACCCTCCTACTTTACTTCATCACCCATATTCCCTCTCTGAGTTCCTACCTGGCTTCCCTGGCCGAACGGCTACTTGTGAATTGCAATGGAAGCTGCAAAGACAGCAGTTAGATGACTTCAACCATAACTTTTGGATAGATGTGCGTTTCACCATCTTGTCATCCTCACGAGCAAAGCCTCAATACCAATCGCAATGTACAGAGCAACACCCGCTTCGAGGCCGCCAAGGAAGCTGTACTCACCAGCCTCCCGTGCTCCTCTACCCAGCTGAACAAAGAAAACGCACTCTCAGAGTTTTACAAGCAGTGGGTCATGCAAGAGACAAGTCGGACAAATGAATATACGGAGGAATGGAGGAAACGCAATATGTCATGCATCTTGCTCGAAGCGCGGGTCAAATTCTACAAGTTCACAACTCTTGTATCGAACATTGCGACGTTCAGAAAGTGCAAATGAAAAAATCCATTACACCTAGGGTTGAATTTTTGATAAACACCACTATAATCCACATCACCATACAACATCATGCGCCGCCAATTCCTTGACACGGTAGTACACATCGTTCAGCTCTAACTCGCTGAGTCTGTCACTCTCTACCTGATAGTCTTGCGCAATAGCCTCGACCTGATCTGGTGACATGCCTGGCCAGCGCGAAGCAATTTCAGACGTGGTTGGGATCATTAGGGCCGATTCTGGCGTGGAATCGTAACCTTCCTCCTGTTGTTCTTTCAGAAAGATAGTGCGGAGTGCGGAATATAACGCAGTTCGCTGGAACCGTTCGTTCAGTTCGAAATCTGTGATGTTTGCGGTTTGTAGAATATTATGCCAGCTGGAGATGTGATGATCAATACGGGCAATGTAAATGACTGTAGACGAATTACGCACTCGTCGTGAATGTAGATCCGCCGCCAGACAGTTCGGAAAGCGGATAGTTTACGAGCTTCGGGCAAATTCTGGTGATATGTGATGAGGGAAGTATGTGTAAGATCATAGTCAAGACTTACTTGGACGCGAGCAAGCAGGAGGAGGGCTGTCGCGTAATCTTCGGGTGTACTCAAATTGTCCTTCAGTGCCAAGACATCCACAGCATCTTCAATCGACAATGACTTCCCCTGGAGCAACTCCCGAATCAATTCCTTGAAGACCTAAAGAACGAGATATCGGTTAACACAATTGAAAATATTCCAAAAACAATCGGTCTGACACGTGAAAGTGCTCGTCGATCTGACAGCGACGATGCCTTGGCATTCAAAATGGTGTCGATTTGAGTATCGAGTGACTGTCGCCCACGGATTGATTCTAGTACAGATTTAAACTCCTGCAAGAGAGCTTCGTGCACGCTGACAAAATCGAGTTCGTCGTGGAAGGCTGGAAAGTCAATGTAAATCACACAATGAACGCATCAGATCGGTGGCGACGCACCATCCAGCACCACTTCATCCATCGCTGTTGCTTCAGTTTCATGCAGCCGCGCCAGGTGTGACAATTTCCCGATGCTTAGCATGAGCTACAACGTGAATAGTCTCAGTGCTGTCACTCTTAAGTAAAAACAGATTACCTACATGTTTTGTTTCCAGGTTCGTGGCTTGCTCGGCTTCATGGAGGAGAGCCGCTGCAGCAGCTTCATGTCTACCCTTCCCAAGATCATGTATCCACGAAATAGCGGTGTTGGGGTTCTCTGCAAAGAATCTATCCATATACCCGCTCTGCACATCTTCTTGTGCAAACATTACCCGCAGTTCTCCTACCAACACGATCAGTCCGTACGCAGAACAGCCCATGTAGAAGATCCTTCACCGTGTTGGATATACCACCGATACAACTCCGTTATGAATTCGTCTTTGAACCTCTCAATATACACTTGTATCCTCGACGCATTTGGGTTCTCGTGTGGCGGATAAACAGCATCTCTGTGGCATAACGCAGCAAGACTGCTGAAATCCCGATACTTCTCCGCAAGCGCGAACGCAGCTTCTGCATATCCAGTCCTCCCTACGTAGGGTATTAATAAACAATCCAGAAGCCGGTGAATGTCCAGGGTGGACTTACGAAGCGTTTCGAGGACCTCAGGTCGAAGGAGTGAAAATTTTTGTTCAAGTTCATTCCTATCTCGGTCCGCACTAGGTTCATCGCCAGCAACATCGCTAGAACGATCTCATCAATATCATACTATAATTCATCACAACCACGCATACCTGCCAAGCCAGTCCAGTCTCTCCTGTATGCAAACAAACAAAATCGCTGCCAACTCTGGCAGTTGAGTATTCGGCTCTCTACTTCTCTGCTCTGCTGCGCTCGCTGGAGTGGGAGACTGCGCAACTCCAGTTGTAGAATCAAATAACCCCAGTACGACGTCGATAACGGCGGGTGTACTTGTCCAGGGTTTGATCATCGGCAGATCAATACCGTAAACTCCAAGGTTATAGTCTCGGTAATCCAGGGCGGACTTCAGCACGGTCTACTCAAGGATTTAGTCGACTCGGAAACACACAACGAGAACACGTACCAGGACAATCTGGTTTGCCTCTGGCAAAAAATCTGCTAGACTGTGACCAGATTCTTGTGATGCTTTGGCTATAACATGAGGCACCTTCCGGATTAGTTGTCCTATGTCTCCCACCCTATTACGGAAAAATGTTCGGATGACATCTTCATGGTGGCCCTCTCCGATGTCGGTCATGTACACGTAGACAGCGTCGTTCAGGATGCTGCGAGACGGCACCTTACTGAAGGATTTTTTAGTATAATTCGTTCTAAAAGAACAGGAGACATCATCACACACGCGAGTAGGTCGTTATGGTGTATCCACAATTGATGACACGCATACAACTTTTCAGCATCTGTCGCCAGTTTCTGTCGACACCGCTGCGACATCTGGACTCATAATCAAGACATCAACGCGAAGCCTGGAAAAATGAAGGACGATCAAACCTTGACGAGGACAGCGTTGTCATTAATGAATCGAATGAGCCAACTAAGCCTCTCCTTCCGTCCTGTCAGTTGGGCACTCAGATTGTGATCCCTGCGCACCACTTCAGAGTCTACAGTAGTAAACGAGTCAGGCATCAGAGCGAAAGCTAAGAATTAAGAGAAACACGGACCTGATTCAAGAACGGCTTGACTTAGTTGCTCAGCGCCCTGCATTAGGCTCTCCTCCTCAACTTCAGGCGCAAAGCTGAAGTGAAGGGGATTCTTTAAATAACGGGTGTGAGCAGGGTACACTCCACTCGGTAGTTACAAGACTGGAGTGACTCTTACTTCCGGAGAAGACCCATACAAAATGGCTTGGGTCATGGTCGACTTGACAAGGTTAGCTCGACCTGTTCTGTAATGTTACATACCCACGAGCTGAGTCATTGACATAGAAGAGAGCAAAACAGTTATACACACCTCGAATCGAAGCTGCGAACGTTGTCCATGTCGAGATAGACTTTCATCATCGTGGCAGCAGTCAAGACCAGTAGCATGCTATCAGACTGAACCACGCCGACACCTAATGTCCTGTCCGTGGCTGATTTCAGCTCAAGGCGGTCTCGGTAGTCTGAATCTGAGAGTAGCCATGAAGAAAATAGTTTATGTCAAGGTGTGTATAGGAGCTCGTTCGAGACGAACCTCTTGCACATAGGGCGATCGCATCTCCGAATTGGATGCTGACCAATAGGCCTCCCAAGATTAGCTGGATACGCGGATGCATTGGGGCACCCGAAGTCGAAGTCTATAACATAGATGAATCTATGAGTAACGGTATCAGGTCCACGCAAGGACTGGAAGATCCACGCGCACACTTTGATATGGCACACTCCTCACGCTCTCCACTTGGAACGTCTCACCCAGGTAAGAGAGCCGGACCAAGGTGTATATCCGCCGGATTCCACTCATATCCATCGCCATAACTATGTCTTCCTCTAGCCCAGCATACGAAACCAACACAACCAACTTTCCTTCACTGTATAGGAATCAAACATGCAGTCAGCTTCAGGTCACAGTGAACATCAAAAGAAAGAGAAAGGCTGTGTATCTGGAAAACACACATATCGATAGCCAAGTCCACCAACTCCAAATCCATCCTCGCATTGTCCTGCTCAACCCCTTGACCAAAAGCTTCCCTAACCGCCGTTCTTACAACACTGGCCACCTCTTCATCCAATAACAGCTGCTCCCATCCCTCTGACTTCATATCCCATCTCTGTATCCTTGTATCTACGAGAGCCCATACCTCCCGCCCACCTGTAATGGTTTTATCCCCAAGGGAGATAGCATTGATGTTTCCCGGTTCGGGAGTTATATAGGAGGCATTGGAAGCGGATGGGGAAGAGGAGAAGAGCGAAGGCATTAAGTTTGAGAAGGAGAGGGTGGGCACGGGGCGGGAGAAAGAATGTAAGGTTAGGTGGTGTTTACCGCCTGCTGAGCTTAGGGTAAGACGGAAGAGGCGACCAGAAGTTGTTGACGATATGTACGTTTGAGGCTAAAAGTGTGCAATAGATCGGCTTCATGGGAAGAAGGTAAACGGTGCTGTGGGTGACTTACATCAGATCGAATGAGGTCGGTTACGAGTTCGTCCGAGGTCAGATCCAGGCGAGTTGTGAAATAATGGTCTCCACCAGCGAGACCTATACCAATGCTATCCCAAAACCTGATCTCACCAGACAGCGAGATGAGTATTAGGCCGGGTTCACGAGAAGAACTGTAAGGAACGAGCCCGTGAAACGGAGGGCCTGTTTGATTGTAGTCCAGAGGGCACGAAAATATGTAACACGTCGGTGTTCCTTTGACGGCCTAGGAGTGTGCACCGAGAAGCGTACGTCAGATTACCAGGACATAAGCCGGTGGTTCAAAAGCACACCTGAGCATGCTGCCACACAAAACATGTCTGCACCGATGCGACAAGTGCAAAACCAGTCAACGTATCGATATCCCCCGTGTACGCGTCGCCATAGAAATCTTTTCGAGTAAATTCCTCAAGATGAATTATACGAACGAAACAAACACACCTGCATTCTTCAATACCTGCTTGACTTCCACCGGTAAATCTGTGTAAAACGAGACGGACAACTCGTCCGACTTTGCAAACACGATTTCTCCAGCTTGTCGCGAGCCAGACCGGTCTGAAATGACAGAATTTCCCCCGTCCACGTCCATCCCAGATGCGATGGACGCATTGTCATCGACAGATAGGTATCCCGCGCCGCGAACTGGAGTGGCCAAACGAGATGCGGAACCACTGCTGTTACCGACCCTGATGCGCCTCGGAGGAGAGTTTGCTTGTGGTCGAAGGCGTGTAGAGCGACGAGGCGTCGGTGATGGTGAGAATGTGGCCATTTATTAGTTTTTTCCCGTCAATTCCGAGTCCAAGCACTTCCGAATGCTAGATGTGTGTGACTACTGGTGTCACATGCCTATTTAGGGGCCAAAATCACAAACTTGAACTTGCTCACACCGTTCGAACTTGGGGAAGGGGCTCTTCCGAAGTCTATTATTATTATTCCAATCATACACTTGGACAATAGTGTTCGCGATTCTACAGACATTGGCAATGCTACCCCATTTCATCGTCCAAACTGTCTGTCTGCATGGTACCAACTTCATTCAAGTTCCCCTGCCCTTATCCTTGTGCCAATCGCTGCACTTCTCCCAATCTGCACCTCTCAGTCATCACCCTACCGTCCAAGGCATAATATGGGTCGGCCGACACCTGCCAACGCCCCCTTACTATCCGCCATGCCATCCGCCATGAACCGTTATAGAAAACCATATTGACTAAGGTGTTCGTTAGAATGTGCGATGGAGTACCTAGCCTGGGATTCTTCATGGGTTTTATTATAATCCGGTCTTGTTGGCTATTCCAAAGATTCTTCTCTAACTAACTCCCGCTTCATGTTGGCACTCATGACCGTGACCGATTCCAGGCTATCCCACCTCTTACTCTCTCACCTCTATGGCAATCGTCAGTCTTTTCCTTCTAACTGGACACGTATTCTACCAGGTCTAAACCACACAGCGGAAGCGAGCAGCCTCCCCCGACATATTCTGTGGAGCTCAATCTTGCGCTGGTTGTCCCGGGTATTGTCAATCGGCATTGCTGTCACTTGACTGTCATTAATATTTCATACATACAGTATCGTTAAAAGATCCAGCGGTTCATTCGAGTTAAAACCATAATGGAGCTCGATTGCTCAAGGCTAATACAGTAGTTACAGCTGAGGTACACATCGACCGAGCAGTACATAGTGCAGTCTACACGAGCGAACAGTAACTGCAGTGCTTGTCACATATCGAACTTGGCGTTATCGATGACACGTCGAAGAATATTCTGCCATTCTTCTCTCAAAATAAGATGACATGATAAGATATAAAGAAAAGGAATAGGCAAAAACTACAATAACAATAACCGCACAAATTACAGATACACCCACTACTTCGCGCCAGCAGAGAATTCTGGACGAGACATTAGCATTTGAAAATGGCGTGGTGATGGGTGACGCACTGGTAACCGATTTTGTCCCTTCCGAGATCGCGTGTTTGGCAAGTTCACCAGGCAAGATGAGGCGGACGCTTGTCTGAATTTCGCGCGAGGAGATGGTCGATTTCTTCGAGTAGGCGGCGAGTTCTGGAACCCAACACAGCGTCAGTCGATGGATTAAGAGCCTTCACAAATGATGTCACATACTGGAGGCTTCAGTTGCAATGCGTTCGAAGATATCATTCACAAAGGAGTTGAGAATGGCCATCGCTTTGTTGGAGATACCGGTATCAGGGTGTACCTGCTTGAGGACTGACCACACATCATATCAGCATCATCCAATAGCAAAAATGCCAACTGGAGTCAATGCTCAAAGCATGACCATGTACCTTTGTAAATATATGAGCTGTATGTCTCCTTGCGAGCCTTGCGACGCTTCTTCTTTTCCCCATCAGCTGGTGGGGCAGCTTTGCTCTTGCTCGCTGTCTTCTTGGCAGCCTTCGTGCCTTCAGTCTTGGCCGGTGCTTTGCCAGCGCCGGATGCGGGGGCTTTGCCGGCAGTGGAAGCGGGCTTTTGTAAGTTGGTTAAATCAGTACAGACGCTCGTGGGATTGTGAGATGAATGGGTGCATACTTTAGGTGCCATTGATGATGTTGTAGATAGTATGAGATAACGACTGCAATAAAAGAATTCAGTGCCAGTTGTGCCGGAGTATGCAAATGATGGCAGGTATGCGCGTACAAATAGACCTGATTTCCAGACGGAAGGCGAGGTAGTGGGTGTTTGAAGAGAGGAGAGAATTGGTCAGTTGGTCGTTCGCGTTCTTCTTATGAAGACTCTTAAGTGCGGACATTGAAATCAAACGTTGACGTCACGTGCAATCAACAACATAGTCACGCATCGCGCTCATCACGCGACTGTCACAGCCCAAGGAACGTCACGGTTACTGGCACTGGCAAGCATGGGTTTTTCTTTGGTTTTTCTTCAAAACTCTGTCCAGCGTTGACTTAGAACAGGAAGAAGTCATGTTTTCAGACCGGCTGATTGTCAGATTCTCATATTTCTATCCCTACCTCTTATCTGCGATGACAACGAAACATTTGTAAGGATATTCAAAGATACTCTGACTTTCATCCAACCAAACTTTATCATCACCCTTCTCCACGATAGTCTTGATATCGTCTTTGACGTTTGCCTTCTCATCTTCAGGCAAGATAGCAATGTAACTCTTGCTGCACGCCCTGTTCACAACTATGTCAAGGGTAGCTGGTAGTGAGTACGACCAGGCTTTCTCCTGAGGGGGTTGGAATGCCTTCTGATATGAAGGTGTTTCGAACGTTTTGCGCCAGAGATTGAGTCGGAATTGGGGGGTACCATTTTCGTGTCTCTCAATCCGGTCACGCAATTGGGCCACCCACCGTGCACCTTCCCTGACTCAACGGCGATAAAGACGACGGAATATCCGGCGAGAGAATAGAAAAACATACCTATCTTCTAAATTCCAGATGAATGCTACTACGCCATCCAGTTTCAGGATTCGAGCAAACTCGGTTGAGGCACGGGAGTAATCGGGGCACCAATGAAATGCCTGATCAGCGATGTAAGTTTGGAATAGTAAATTAATTTTCCTTTTAGATGGCTGAAACATACCTGAGCAATCACGACGAGATCTGCCCAGCCGTCCTGGACACCGGTGGTTTCAAATGTCCCTTCAGCAACTGTGACGCGTTCATCTTTGATTGCGCTGGAGAAGACTTCGCGCATTCCCTGGCTGGGCTCGATGGCCTTGATTTGATTGACGCATGAGGACCATTCAGGGCGAGCAAGAAGTGCACGAGTGAAGATACCCGTTCCAGCACCAAGTCTACAAGAATTTAAAATTTAGTACATTTACATTTGAGAACTGCATTTCAATGTTCACTTACTCGATTACATTCAGAAATGATGATGACTTTACGGCCTTGCGGATGTGAGAAAGTGCAATGGCTTGGTATGACGGTCGTGCGCTGAATGTCCGCTAAACATTAATGGTTGAATGTCGATACAAAGGTCACTCGCATACCGGTCATAGAGCTCGTTTGTCCCCCCACCAAATCCTGTTTGGGCTAATGGATGTACAACGGACATAAGTCAAGCACTGATGATGGATTTAGCAGCAAATAGCTTTCGGGATGTTCTGTTCAAATAAGCTCTAGATGGATCCTCAGTTTGTGAACGGAAACTGAGGAGGCGGAACGGCCTATATTTAAGTATCCTACACAAATCCTACATAGATAAGTGAATCAAGATGTGAGTAACGGGAATGATATAGTAGAGTGAAGTTGTGAACGGATCAACCGATACTTCAACAGGCGTAGGTAACACAGGTGTACGAAGCAAAGAGTCAAGACTCGGGGATATATTCGTACATCGATCTGATTGTCTCAACAACCTTGCAGTCCGATGCAATTTAGAGGACGGCACAAGAATTACTGCTCTGACATCTGGCTTCTGCTAATTATAAAGGTTAGCAGTCAATTGAGAAGAATAGCTGTCCAACCCAAATGAAGGTCACTTGGTCGTCAGTCTCCGACTACTTTTCTTATCCTCAACCACGATATCATCTTCAAGCTTCAATTCTTGCGCGCGTTTGGCTACAAGGTTATACTCGGACGGCAGCCTGAGGCAGAGGATGATTAATATGGCACCACAGGAACTGACAGTCCGTGTTGTGTCGTCCGGAAAGCTGGTCACATTCAATATCACAGAAACTACGCTCTCTGTAACACATCATGGTAATGTTTTCTCCTCTCGGTATGAAATGCAGTAACTGAAGACAGAGTGATTACATCTTAGAGCCAAAACGCGAGTTGGAAATTGTTCTTCGCCAGGTCATTGGGGCCAACTTTGTTCACGATACGCAGATCTTGGAGGTGTCTTACTTGGCCAGGAGAAAGAAGAAGGACCCTCTGTCGCTTGTGAAGATCGAAGGAGAAGTGAAGGACGCGGGGAGCAGTGCGGTCATAGGATGGGTTGAGACATTAATGTCCACTGTGTATGAGAGTAAGCCGATCGTTCTTGTTCTCGAACTCTGAGTACCACTGAGGTCCGCACAGGAGCTGGCATCAAGCGATCTCGACGTTTGAAAGTCCTTGTCAACCCTTACGGAGGAATTGTTCGTCTGTTATACCCTTGTCATTTACAACGTCTGATCTTTGAAAACAAGGGTAAAGGCGTCACGATATTCGCAAAGACGGTGGAACCCATATTACGTGCTGCTGGCTGTTTCCTGGATGTAATCTGTAAATTCTTCCTGCTCCAAGAAAGTTTTCACATGCTCATGCAACTCAGCTACAACACACCGTGGACACGCATATGAGATCGCGAAAGCTCTACCACTTGATTACGATGCTATCATTACTGTCTCTGGAGATGGCCTCATACATGAAGTGATGAATGGATTTGCTCACCACGAGCAACCGAAGAAGGCTTTCAACATACCGATCGCTCCTATACCCACTGGATCAGGCAATGGCTTGTCTCTGAATCTACTTGGAATAGATGTGTGTTGTCTTTGATATCATACCCTGAGACATGCTAAACAACGCAACAGGATGGCTTCGATGTCGCAGCAGCAGCATTAAATGTGATTAAAGGTAAGTAAACGAATATCTATACCTATCGTATCCCTCAGCACGAATGACCCCTGCAGGACGCGCAATGAAAGTCGATGTATTTTCTATTACGCAGAACGGCAAACGGACTATATCATTTATGTCACAAGCTTTGGGACTCATGGCAGACCTGGATATCGGAACCGAGAACCTACGCTGGATGGGAGACGCACGGTTTGTGGTGGGTCTACTCCGAGGAGGTGCGGTCTATTCCTCAGATCGTAAACATGACACAATACCAGTCTTACACTACTGCTTCCCCACGTCTAGTTATTCAATTCAAACCGTGCCCCGTCCAACTGTCTTTCAAAGTCGCAGAGGAAGATAAGTTAACGATGGCCAAATCTCTGCAAGCTCGACGTCCGAATGACATGGACAGGACCCTGCCATTACCTTCGATCTCAGATGGGGGTATCGGCGCCGCTCTTCCTCCATTGAAATATTTGCCTGAAGATGAGGATGGGTGGACTACTTTCGAGGAACCAATTCTCTATGTATACGCTGGAAAGGGACCTTACGTCGGCCGGTATGGGGTTCATTGACATACAGCATCATTGTTTGATGGCTTATGTCCTGCTTCCTTTCATAGTGACTTTATGGCATTCCCCGTTTCGCTGCCAGATGATGGGCTGATTGATGTTATGGCTCAGCCAGTTGTAAGTTTACAGTTTACCATTTTGTGTATAATTTTGTTCGCTAAGCACTCAACACCAGTCCTCACGAAGTGAAATCTTGAAGTCCATGGGTGGCGCCGCCAAGGGTGAAATATATTGGAACCCCAATGTCAGTTGATCATTTCGTAGTTTTCTCCTCTCCACATCACTGATGAGTTCCCGCAAGCTACACTACATCAAAGCTCACGCCTACCGAGTGAAACCTCTGTCTAACAAAGGCTTGCTAGCAATAGATGGCGAGATTTTTCCTTTCGAAGAGTTCCAGGTTGAGGTGCATCAGGGCCTTGCAACACTATTGAGTCCCCATGGGTATTATGCGGCTGATTTCCAGGTGCGGTCGACCGGCCCTGGCCCTGGCTCTGGCTCTGGCTCCGGGGGGGGGAGAAAGTAAGACCAGTACAAAGGGGGATAAAGAGCATTGATTATTATCGAAGTGGCTTGGCTATTTCGGGTTATACTTGTATGGTTTCCGGAAAACAGGCTCGTATCCTCTTCGTTCTTTCAGTATACTGTTAGAGTCTAGCAACCAGAGCTTCTAAGCCTCTGGAGAACAAGAAGGAACAGCGGCTCCACGAACTAGTAATTATGCATCAGAAGGACGCAAAATAGATTTCTACAAGGATAATCTATTGTGAAACTAATGTCACTTTTCTGAATTACATAATTTGTCTTTGTTAGGATCCGAAGGCGTAGCCTTCCAAATCCATCCAACACGTCGATAGACCGACAAGCTCGCCTTTCTAATAGTAAGGGAGGCTACCGTGAGGGCATTATCGACAATGTACAGTTCCGCGAGGATGAGATCACCTCGACGGAATGTTTGGCCAGCAAAACACCTTGATCTTGGTCCATAGGTTCTGCCACAATAAAGGCGCGGCGGGAAGACGATGGGATCTAAGCCACTGTCGACAGCGACATGCGACGTCGCACCGACCATTCTTAGAAGTCTCGAGGTCCTTCGGATTTGGCCGCTCTGGAAGCAGCGGCAAATTTATAGGTCTCCTCCTCGATCTCCCCCGACACTGGCAAGTGCTCGGATATCTGCAGAAAATGATATGCGTCAGATGTGGAAAACGAAGTCTTTTGCCTAGCTCCCGGAAAGTCTGTCTGTTCTCTCCTGGCGACGATTCTCCCTTGGTGTGTCCAGGTGCTAGCTCTAGGGCCGTAGTTGCATTATGCTCTGCTTCAAATTCAGACCATCTGCGGAAAGGCTTCAACCCTCGGCATCCGAAACTCTAACCTTTCAAGTTTGAAGTTTGTTGCCGCCGATTTATTAAAAGGGTATAGGAGTCGGAGTCATTGCATAGCTCTCGCGTCAAATCATGCGACATTTCCCTCTGATCGAACATTCTGCACCCAGCAAGACAAGCACGATCTAACCTTTTCCTTTGCGAGTTGATCATCTGATAGCATGGCGTATGTGGTCTGTGGTCGCTAGTTGGTGATACCTTGGGTAATCTTGCATTGAAAGTAACTCCTCGTTAGCCAAAGATGGTGGTAGCATGCATCAGAACGACATAATCAGGTTCGCTTGCGAGCCATCACCAATGCTCTCTCCACTGGCTCAGTGAGGAAGGCTATGCGACTGATGCAGATGATTTTATCTATAATGATGCCGCTGGCAAATTGGCGTGCCATTCAGACGGGGGATCTGCGAGTACTGGGCGACAAAAACGTACGAGACGAGGGTTGCAGAGTTTGGTGAGGACAGCCAGCACGCGACTGAGGTTATTAGGTCTCCGTAGTGGACCTCAAGAAATCTCCCCATGCGGGGACGCAAAGGAAGCAGACGTTCTCCGCGTATCTGTGAAGGTCTTTCACAACACAATTTTCGACGTGTGGGCGTAACGACTAGAAAAACTTACAGGCAGTACCTGGGTTAGAAAGGAACCCGCCCAGTTACTTGGCGAGTCATGGATTTGATTTGTCAGATAGGATGGAATTAGGATTCGAACCTCTATTTTGCGAGGCTACGCAATCCGTTATTGAGCCATCTGTTGGAAACTAGTTTCATTTAACGTTATGAAGTGAAAGCCAAGCAACCGATAACGAAAACTCTCACCCAGCGATAAATTGGACGTTGTCATGGAAGAGAATCCGTCGATGGTATTGCTGCGGTGGATTTGGTGATCTTTCCATCTGCGTTCACTACAGCACATGTCACAGATTATTTTACCGTTAGTTTTCGTATGAAAGCTCACAAAAGTCCTTGCAATGACCCGAATAAAAACACTCAGACTGTACTGCGGAAAAAATGAGTTGTACATTCAAAGGCACTGCTAACAACCCAGGCTTACCGGTATAACATAATTCTCGCCACCCCAAGAAAACATCCAGGCTGGCATTCCGTCAATCCAATCATCAATCCCACCTGCATTGCAAATCGACCCATTCTAGCGTTCGCCACGGTAGGCTGTAGCTACAGTGCTACCGTCACTTTTTCGTAATCAATATAGTGGCGGTTGGCTGTACTCTGAGGTTAGTAAATGACTCCTTCATTGGGTTCAACGTTGTAAGTGGACATACACAAGTGTTCGGCTGTAATAGGCTGAGACGGCTCAGCGGCTCGTTGACATCTCCACATGTCACCAAAGATCGCTGTCAGATGACATCGATATCCATTCGGTCCTCCGCGGGCCAGGGCCCAGCGGTTACAGTCGTGATTGAGCTTGTCTGAGGAACATCAAGGTGAGGTGAACGCCATGCTCAAATTATCGCTGGGACGCCTTCCAAAAATTTGCAGACAACGTCTCTACTCTTCTACTATTTCGTCTCAGGATCTTAATATCGATGCCCTTAATACTTGGATAGCCCGACCGAAACAGCTCTCTGTCATCGACACCTTTCGACCAGAACATCTCTCCGATCTCTACATCACCTTACCCACCCGAGACGGTACTAAACAGGCTTACACTCCACCCGAGGAATTCAATGAGCTGGGATACGGACACCACCTCGCATTCTTCCATCTTCGTAACCCTGAGTCCCTCCTACGCCCAGATGGGACCGATGCGAATTTCTGTCCACCCGCGCCGTTTACTCGCCGGATGTGGGGTGGGGGAAAGATACACTGGGTGCCTGACAATCCTCTGTTAATATCTTCTGAAGCGACGGCGAAATCGACTATTGTGTCGGTTCATAAGAAAGGTTTCGAGAAAGGAACCCCGATAGTAATTGTGAATCAGAATATTGAGATCTGTAGGGGTTGGGACAACGTTACGCATGCGGTGGTGGAGGAGAGGTCGCATATATATCTCCCTCAAACTGCTCAAGTGAATAGGAGGGTGCGAGAGGGTGCGCCTCTGATTTTTTATTCCATTTGGCATGTCGCCTTTTGTTGAGGACATCATTTGTTGCCAGTGAACGGTTTACCGACCTCGCATGATTTTTTGTTCAAGTATACGCCCACCCCGACGACGCTGTTTCGCTTCTCGGCTCTGACCTTCAACGGACACCAAATCCACCTCGACAAGGACTATGCGCAGAATGTGGAGGGATACCCTGGTCGGTGATCCCTTTATCTCGTACACGTTCCAAGCCAACTCATTTGTGACTGCCATCAGAGCGGCTGGTACACGCATCGTTTACGGCACTCATGCTCCTTGAAACTGTGGTCTTCCACCATCCCGAAGTTGAATTGAAAAATTTCTGGTACCGAGCAACGAACCCTCTCCTCGTCAATCGTCCAATTACGATATACGGAGCTTGGAAGGACAAGGAAAATGCCGTGTTGTGGTGCGTGGATGAATATGGGGTTGTGGGTATGACAGGATCAATCGAGGTGGTGTAGCAACACGCTGTAACAACATCATGATATTGCGAATCAATCCAGTATTCTTGAAACGACAGAAATGAATTCCTCGTATGTTGAACTTGACTCTCAGTAAAAACGAAAATTGAGTTAGTCAGTTTTAAGTAATAAAAAGAGCATTTTGTCAATCTTGAGTCAATTATGTGTCAATTTAACATATATCCGGCAATGGGCAATCAATAAAAAAATACCGAAGCATCATTGAAAAGGGACTTCAAGTTGCTGTTGTGTTAGAGACCTTGCGTAAATCTTCATTTTCATGGTAGGAAAAAAAATTCAACACCTATTGCCCCAATAGTTAAAATTGTTGGAGATAAGTTTCTTTCAGTCTTGTTCATCAGTTGATTAAATGCTCTTTTCATTACTTAAAATCAATTAAAATTTGACTATTTCAAGTAGTATTTGGCGACTTTTCGTTTACAATCACATGACCTGATATTCCAACTCCGCCACCTATTAATACGCGAACCAACGCGTCCTGAGTCTGTTTATCTTCCTTCCACCGCCCATTACCTTCGCCCTTCCTCAGGGTAAGTTTCGCATCCATCGCATCGTATTCTCAACGTTCACTTACGCCCACACAACCCTTATCAGCAATGGCTCCCAAAGTCAGCTCCTAACCAAATCACTAACAAATACCAGGTTCTGACCTCCGATTTCAACTAGCCTGCCTCCACCGCCTCGAAAGCGCCTGCCTCCACCGCAGGGAAAGTACCTGCCAAGACAGAAGGCTCGAAGGCTGCTAAGAAGACGGCGAGCAAGAGTAAGACTACCGCTGCGCCTGCTGATGGGGAGAAGAAGAAGCGGCGCAAGACGCGCAAGGAGACTTACAGCTCTTATATCTATAAGGGTATGTGCAGGTTGCATTGACCAGGGTTGTTGATGTTGGCTGATGCTGACGTGACGCGTCGGTGCAGTACTGAAGCAGGTACACCCTGACACCGGTATCTCAAATAAAGCGATGGCTATCCTCAACTCCTTTGTCAACGATATCTTTGAGCGCATTGCGTCGGAAGCTTCCAGTACATTTATCTCCCTTCATCAGCCTGCATTCTCTTCACACATATCTCCTTCTCTTGCAGAGCTAGCAGCATACTCCAAGAAATCTACAATCTCGTCCCGCGAAATTCAGACCAGCGTCCGCCTCATCCTTCCCGGCGAACTCGCCAAGCACGCCATCTCCGAGGGGACAAAATCGGTCACCAGTGCGTTGTATATTCGTTTATCACCTTATTTAATGCTGACATGTTCTCCAGAATTCTCTGCTGGTGCAAAGTAAAGATGACGATCGTTCTTGTTCTGAACTCCTTTCTTTGCATCCTTTGTATTGTATTTGAATTCACTCGACTATATACTGTAGAGCATTTATCTAGTCTTGTCATCCGGTATCCCTAGTCATAAAATTATATTTCTGTATTCCTGAAAGCAAGTGAAACATGCAGCTAGAATCCTACAACACGAAATCAGTAACCAGGACCGCAGAATATAAATTAGAGCTTGTTCACCGTATTTATTTCCAGCCTCCTTGCGATTCCTCCGCCCCTCTGCGATTCTCTCCTCTAGTGCCTCACGATTCTCAAATGCCTCACTCAGCAGTGTCGACAACTGATGCCTTGACCGCGCTCTCCCTCCCAATTTTGCCGCCTACACATACTTCAATTAACCAAATGAACCCCCATGAAACTCGAACTACACTCACATTGATATTCATCCTGGGTGCAACGGGCCCCCCATCTGCTCCCTTCGTAACAGCTTTCTTCTCCTCCCTGTCCCTCATCTCCAACTTGGCTTTCTCCATCTCCTTCATCGCATCCACTTCTTCCACAGTAGCGCTCTCCATTCCCTCGAAACCCTTGACCATGCCTTTCTCCAGGGCGCGCACGTGTGCGTTGTATTCCGATTCCCACTTTTTCACAAAGGTGGCGTAATACTCCGAGTCATAGACAGCCCATGACCCAGAGGGGAGCTGGTAGTAGCCAGGGTACGCGTCGGTAGGTGTTGGAGTTGGTGGGGTGAAGGTAGGGATCACCGGGGCAGAAGAGAGGTTTGGAAGTGTGTGCGTTGGTGTGGAGTGGTTTGATGGGAGGGAAGCTTTCGATGAAGAAGAGGTGGATGTCGGTGCACCTGGGTAGACAATCAATACCATGATATAGCGACGGAAGAGTTTGGAAGTACCCAACGAGAAAAAGTCAACTGCTGGTACAGAAGATGCCTCTGGGGGTGCGGTTCGAGCTGGAGGCTTAGTTTTACCTCCTTCCTCGACCGATATATTCGACCTGCCCTTCGTTAAAGAAGGCGGGAGGAAAGAGAACGGTGTAGATAATGCTTCTGGCATAGACGCATCTTGCTCTTTGGAGGGTCGTGATTCTGACTCTTCAAGATCCGCATCTTCATCGGCTTCACCCCCGTTGTCCAGATGCGATATACTTGTGGACGCGGGCGCCCGAGTAGTGTTGAACACCAATCCAGGTCCAGTACCTCCTCCTAAAACACGCTCTGGGACAGGAAGCGTGGGGTTCTTCTGTTTCGGTACAGGTAGCATGGACAATAACGATGATAGCCCCGCACCAGACTCCAATCGTGGTTTCTTCGCAGCGGGCCTCTCATCCTTCAAGTCATCGTTGTTGTTGTCGTCAGTGGCCGTTAGAGTAGGGAGACTGATTGTGATTTTCTTTGGGCCCCGTTTTGGGGGTAGGGCGGTCTTGGAGGTACGTGCTAATGGGGGTGGGAGGGGGAATGCAGGTTTCTTGGAGGGTAAGGGGAGCTTTGCCGCTAACGATGATTTGGCTGCGGTCGATGTGGCGGTGGTGTCATCGTTCTCAGTGTCACTGCTGCTTCCATAGTCTTCGATTCCGAGCATTCGTATTTAAGGCCGATTTAGTGTCAATCGATATTGATACAACCGAGTTGTTTGGTTTCCGGGTGCTTGCCAAATATTAGGCCATTTGTGAATAATTTCTGACACCGCTGCAGATACACGGTACAGATTTTATATCTTATTGTCGCACGGATAATAACAGATCGGGAGGGGTGCGGAGCTTGAAGCACAATTATTCAAAATAAGTCACATTTGCCAACCCTGGTCCCCGCATTGCACCCGGTAGTTGAAATCCGTTTTAAAAAATTCAAATTGCAGTATATCTATACCGGAATTTCGCGGGATACATTCAAATAGGTCTATAGTATATGCTTATAATTTATCCAAAGCATACTGTGTATGGAGGACATCGAAAAATGGTCACTGGGCTCAACGCTTATTGATTTTAGGGAATTTTCAGTTGAAACAGACGCTGTAAGTCCAAATTTGCATCTGGAAGCTCTGGAAAAAATCATGGGTGATCTGAATATATACTACATCTTTTCTGATGCTCAGCTACTGGCAGTAATATGGTGTACTCATACAGCGGACAAGGTTGCTGAAAATCTGCCCTGTTCAAACTCTGCTTCTGGACCTTTCTTCGTCCGATATATGAGCACACCACATTTCTGGCGCTAACTGAGTATCAAAAATGAATGAAATATATGTTGAGGTCACCCATGATTTTTCCAGGGCTTCCAGATGCAAATACGGACTTACAGCCTCTGTTCAACTGAAAATCCCCTGAAATCAATAAGCGTTGATCCCAGTGACCATTTTTCGATGTCCTCCAAGCACAGTATGGATCCCCGCGGAGTTGAAATTGCACCCAGTAGTTGAAGTCCGTTTTGTCCTAAATCCAAATCGTAGTATATTTATACCGAATTTCGCGGGATAAATTCCTAGTGTGTATCTATAATTTATCTAAAGCATAGTATTTTAAAATTTGCACTCGATGCTGATGTCAAATTTACCTCCTCCGATCTGTTATTATCCGTACGAATGGAGCATATTGTTCCATTTCGACCAAGTGTTCAGTCACGCGTCACAATTTTTTTTGATGCTCGGTAATTTTCTTTCGATTTGACCGATTTTCTGGAATTTATGCTGAATTTCAATCACGTGACTGAACACTTGTTGTGAAACGATGAAGGTGATGCAATGTATATAGTATATCCTGACCATTATATAGTTACGGAAGTCTACAAGAAACGAACGATATAGCGAGTGTGTTGTATTAGGAACTCTTATCTAAGTCCGTCATTTTCACAAACCCAAATCCCAGAAAGCGGTTGAGGAGTTGAGTTCAATCTTTAATGATAATGTTTTTATAAAGTGAAAACACAAAGTCGGAATTATGGGCGAGCTGTAAAGTAAGCGTTTAGTGTCCGGTTCAGTTCTAACACGGGCATCACGTACAAAGCTGTTCTTTGCGGTAGAACCAGAAGTAGCCAATAACAATTATCAGCTGAGAGATGAGGGCAATCCAGAAGAGGGGGAACGCCATTGGGCTCCCTAAGAAAGACACAACTATTAGTAAAAGGCTGAGATTTGACAGCCGACAGACTAACCTTTCAAGCCCTGTGAAAAGTCCCATGCGCCAGCATCTGGGAAAACACTTCCAGGACCAATCCGATTTGGAGCAGTCGCTCGAGCGATCATGACACAAACGGAGCCAATGATTTGAGAAAAGGCGAGGGTAGCGCAAACGTGAAGTCGCGAAAGCGTCTAATAATTAGGTTGAGTAATTGCCATATGGACGTCGGGAATAAACGAATTACCTGAAGCAGAATCATGCCGAGTCCCACGCCCTGTATGGCATCGAGAACGCCAAGCCAGAGCCATAGCGAAATACCCAGGTATGGTCCGGCCCTACCAGCCCATGGAATATACAAGGCGAGGGAGGAAGTACCCCATAGCATCTAAGAATACGAAAAAATCAACAACCAAATCACATCTTCAAGTCTAATCACATACTTGACACCATCTGGGAGCCCCAAGCCCCACAGCAAAGACGGGCAATAACCAAGTGTGTGTCTTGCTGAAATGCGTCAGGACAATGAGAAGACCCGCCCACACTCCAATGAAGAACGTGATGACAAGCAGGAGGATCTGCCATTTAGGGATAGGAACGTTCCAAAGGAAGCTCCAGTTGCGGCCATAGGGCTATAAAGACCAGTGAGAAGTGTTGCTCTGAGCAAGAACAGAAGTAACTTACTCCGCTCAGCCAGTAATCACGTAAAATTTCCGACGCAAGGAACCAAAGGACGAGTTTACGACGGAAAAGAGTCTTCAAGAAGTGCGGGACTTTAGGGGGCGTTTGACGATAATACTCTACAACAAATCGTAAGCGACAGGAACAACAGCAAAGGATGAAACTACTGACCTGGCAGGCCGTAAAGCATAAGATATGCAAATAAGAAACTCATGAACGCCAAGGGCCAAAGGATAAGTAGAATCCACCAAGGTGGGACATAATTATCTGTCACCCCGTTCAGTGAGTTACCCCAATACCACAATGCGGCGACCCAAATCTGTTGTGATCCTTGGACAACACAAGCTCTCAAAGTCCAAACTTCAGTTGCAGCACCCTAAATCAAAGACGCTCAGCAACAAGGACGACGAAACACCCAATTGCAACATACCGCTTCTTCTCCGAAGTTGAGACCGAAGAATAGAAAAGCTGCTGCAGAAGCGACAGCATATGACCACGTTGCTGCATTTGCCAGGGCTTGGTGGGCGGGACGAAAGACCGTCGAAACAGAAGGCAAGCCGATCATGAAGAATGCAAGGCCAAAGAAGACCCATGGGGCAGAGAGGACATAGACAGATGGTTTCAACCGGAATAATGGATACCAAACAGAAGACGCTGCCAGGAATACACCGCCAAGCACATAGAGCTGGAGGTTGTCTTGCCAGTTTCGGCCTGTAAGAAGTGTGATTTGGAAACTGGTTGCGCTTAACATCTATGATGAATCATGTCAGGCCAATGCAACACTTGGTTGATGAACACAACGAACCTGCCCGAGGCCAATCACGATGGTGTAGAGAGGCCAGCCTCCAATTTCTCGCGACATTGCAATCTGCAACCGCGTCATCACAACCGCGTCAGGTTGTCCAGCGTCGTTGGGAAGAGGACCATCGTATTCAGAGAATCCTTGCATATTAGGTGCTACACGGTAATGAAGTCAATGATGGAATAGGTGGGTAGAACAAATTCACGTACAATCGGGACGGGAATAGAGGGATGGTGAAGGTGTTCCCCAAATCGAGTCGCGTTGGGAGGATCTTACGCTAGCAGCGATTGACAACTTGTCCTTACGGACCTTGCCGAAGAATGCTTCTTCGCTCTTGACTAGGTATTTTTCGATGGACAGTTCATGCTCCGAGTTTTTGGCATTGAGACTTTGCAATTTTTCAACGAACTCCGAGGCAACACCTCCATCTGCGTCGGTGAACTGCGAATTCACAAAGATTAGTGTTAGTCCTCTTGATATTGAAGTAATGAACATGAAACGGCTGACTGAAGCAATGGCCTTGTTAAGCGGTGAATTGGACTTCTCATCCACAATGGAAGCTATTGATTCAACCGACGAGATCCGCGAGTGAGCGCCAAATGGTTTGCTGGGGGCCAAACCACCTTCCAAGAAAGGGTCTGGTGCATTTCGTTGGTCCCGAGCAATGGTGCGATTGGCTCTTTCAAGGAAGTCATTGTAGCCAGGGGGTTCGGAGCTAATGCCTCTGTTAGGGTTGAAATAATCATTGTCGTCTCCGCCATGGCGTGGCGGCGTATTAAGGTGATCACCAGTCGGTGTCAACCCGTCTTGGCTCCATTGCCCAGGTGTACCAGGGGTGTGCACGTTAGGCGTTTCAACAATACTGCGACTGTCCCACTCAGGCTGGGAAGGATAAACCTGATTCACAGGATTCCAGTCGTCGGTTTCGGCCATTGGACGAACACCTCCACCGTCACAATCAGACTCACGCCAAGCGTTAGCACCGGCAATGCCGCGACTAATGTTGATGCTGCGTTTATGGAAGTCTTCCATACGTTGACGCCATTCGACGACGGGGAAACGCTGGAGAGCAGATCTGGCCCGAAGAATAGCTCGTTCTTCCTCCGTCGACTTGAGTGCCATTTTGATGGTTTTTGTCAATTGTGACAACATGTGTGCTGTTGCGCTGGATTCGACTGGATACCACTAGTAGAACATACTCGATCAGGATGGATCGTCAGATACGGAATAATAACGATACGCACCCATCCAGGCATCAACCCGAGACCTCCGAGACGACTTCC
>Ga0210402_10001278_pt1 | contig 26132 bp, 22 predicted proteins | sample IncBWC7MmetaG_FD_161055 | JGI IMG/M metagenome (GOLD analysis project Ga0210402, IMG submission 161055) | Forest soil microbial communities from Barre Woods Harvard Forest LTER site, Petersham, Massachusetts, United States - Inc-BW-C-7-M | ecosystem: Environmental > Terrestrial > Soil >... | reverse complement strand
CGACTCGCCCCGACTCTGCTTGCCCAGGGTGCGTCTTCCGCCGACGCCGCGTCGCGCTACGACGCGTTGACGCAGGAGGCAATCGACCGCCAGATCTTCGGCGCGCCGACCTACGTTTATCGCGATGAGCCGTTCTGGGGACAAGATCGGCTCGACTTTTTGGACCGTGCACTGGCAAAATAGCGTGTTTTCGGGCCCGGTCGCAATTTCCTGAAGCACTGCGGCAGCGAGGCCCGCAGCGCCTAAGCGACCGGCCGGAACGAGGCGCCGAGCGCGCACGATAAGAATGACCGGCACCCAAGCGATCCGGTCGTAACGATCCGTTGTTTGCCACTTTGAGGGGATGTTCATGTCAACCGCACTTATCTTCGCGCTGGTGTGCGCGGTCGCCGCGCTCGTCTATGGCGGCTGGTCCATAAGCTGGATCATGGCCAAGCCGACGGGCAACGAGCGCATGCGCGAGATTGCCGCGGCGATTCAGACTGGCGCGCAGGCTTATCTCAATCGTCAGTACACAACCATCGGCATCGTTGGCATCGTGCTGCTGGTCATCATCGCCTGGGCGCTCGGCGCGCGCACCGCGGCCGGATTTGCGGTCGGCGCGGTGCTGTCGGGGCTCGCCGGCTTCATCGGCATGAACGTGTCGGTGCGCGCCAACGTGCGCACCGCGGAAGCCGCGCGTACAGGGCTGAACGATGCGCTGGCAGTGGCGTTTCGAGGCGGCGCGATCACCGGTCTCTTGGTCGTCGGTCTTGGGCTGCTCGGCGTCGCAGGCTTTTACGTGTTCCTGTTGCAGTCGGCGTCGTACGAACCGAACATGATGCGCGAAGGCCTGCACGCGACCATCGAGCCGCTGGTCGGGCTCGCCTTTGGCGGATCGCTGATTTCGATTTTCGCGCGGCTGGGCGGCGGGATATTCACCAAGGGCGCGGATGTGGGCGCCGATCTCGTCGGCAAGGTGGAAGCGGGCATCCCCGAAGACGATCCGCGCAACCCCGCGGTCATCGCCGACAACGTCGGCGACAACGTCGGCGATTGCGCCGGCATGGCGGCTGACTTGTTCGAGACGTACGCGGTGACGATCGTCGCCACCATGCTGCTCGGTGCGCTCCTGCTGCCGGCCAACGCCGAAGCGGCGGTCACCTATCCGCTGGCACTCGGCGGGTTTTCCATACTCGCCTCGATTGCGGGCTGCTTTTTCGTCAAGGCGCGGGCCGGCGGCAAGATCATGAATGCGCTTTATCGGGGGCTGATGGTCGCCGGCGGCATTTCGGCGATCGGTTTCTGGTTCATTACCGACACGATGATGGCCGGTGTCGCAGCGAGCCATCCCGAGCTGAGCACGATGCACCTCTGGGGCGCGGGCCTGATCGGGCTGGCGCTGACCGCGGCGATGGTGGTGATCACCGAGTACTACACCGCCACCGAGTTCAAGCCCGTGCGTCACGTGGCCGAAGCATCGACCACGGGGCACGCAACCAACATCATCGCCGGGCTCGGAGTGTCGATGAAATCGACGGCGTGGCCGGTGATTTCGGTCTGCATCGCCATCCTCGCTTCCTATTGGCTCGCCGGGCTCTACGGCATCGCCATCGCCGCGACGGCGATGCTTTCGATGACCGGGATCATCGTCGCGCTGGATGCCTACGGACCCATCACCGACAACGCGGGCGGCATCGCGGAAATGGCAGACCTTCCCGCATCGGTGCGCGCCATCACCGATCCGCTCGACGCGGTAGGCAACACCACCAAGGCGGTTACCAAGGGCTACGCCATCGGCTCCGCGGGACTTGCCGCGCTGGTGCTCTTCGCCGATTACACCCACGCGCTCGAAGGCTCGCACATCGACGTCACCTTCGATCTGTCGGACCACATGGTCATCGTCGGCTTGTTTCTGGGTGGATTGATCCCCTACCTCTTCGGCGCCATGGCGATGGAAGCCGTCGGTCGCGCTGCCGGCGCCGTGGTGGTCGAGGTGCGACGGCAGTTCAAGGAGATTCCGGGCATCATGGCCGGCACTGCCAAGCCCGAATACGGCGTCGCCGTGGACATGCTCACCAAGGCGGCGATCCGCGAGATGTTGATCCCGTCGCTGCTGCCGGTGCTGGTTCCCGTTATCGTCGGCCTCGTGCTCGGACCGCAGGCGCTTGGCGGCTTGTTGATGGGCACCATCATCACCGGCCTCTTCGTTGCCATCTCCATGACCACCGGCGGCGGCGCCTGGGACAACGCCAAGAAGTACATCGAGGACGGACACTACGGCGGCAAAGGCTCGGACGCGCACAAGGCCGCAGTGACCGGAGATACCGTCGGCGACCCGTACAAGGACACCGCGGGGCCGGCAGTGAACCCGCTGATCAAGATCATCAACATCGTCGCGCTGATGATCGTGCCGCTGCTCGCGACCTACGGCCTCGATCGCAAGCCGATCATGGTACCGGCGCGTGCGGTTGCGCCGAGTGCGATTTCAGCTCCGGCAGCGGCCCCGGCCTCGCCCACTGCGCCGGTGGCCGCGCCAATCGTGCCCACCGCAACCAGCGCCAGTACTACGACTGCGCCGGGCTACAGCGCTGCGCCCGTTCCATCGACCGGAGGGCTGGCACCGGGTATAACGAAGAAGTGAAACGACACCGCTAGACCACGCCGCGTCCGACGCGACCCGGACGCTGCCGCGTGTGGTAGATGTGCCGGCAATCATGGATCCTGAATCCGCGACTCCATCCTCTTTGACGGTCGACATCGGCGACGAAGGCGATCGCGCTGCGCTTCACGGTTCGCTCGACATACGCACGCTAGGCGAGGCCGAAAAATCCCTCGGGCGTTGGCCGAAGAGGCGCAAGTCTGGTGCGCTCGACGTAAGCGACCTCTCCGGCCTCGACACGCCCGGCGCGTTGTTCCTGTGCGGGCTGCGCAGCAAGGGTATCGAATTGACCGGCATCAGCGCCGACCACCAGGCGCTGGTCGACCTCATTGGCGGGCTCGAGTTGAAGCCGCTGCCCAGAGTGGCGCGCGTTCCGAGGTGGCGGCAGCTCGTCATCCAACTGGGCAAGGGCGCCGACGACGCGTGGCACGACATGCTCGACATCATCACGTTCGTCGGCCGCTCCACCAGCGCGATCGGTCACGCGATTCTTCACCCGTCTAGCCTGCGGCTGCCCTCGATCTCGCGCCACATCGAGGAGACCGGCATTCACGCGCTTCCGATCGTCGGCCTCATGGCGGTCATGATCAGCATCGTCATCGGCTACCAGGGTGTGGCGCAATTGCGTCCGTATGGCGGCGAGGACTTCACCATCAATCTGGTGGCGGTGTCGATGTTGCGCGAGATGGGGGTTCTGATCACGGCCATCATGGTCGCCGGACGATCGGGCTCTGCGTTCGCCGCCGAGATCGGCGTGATGAAGGCCCGCGAGGAAGTCGACGCGCTGAAGGTGATGGGCATGGATCCGATGGAAATGCTGGTGGTCCCGCGCGTGATCGGGCTTGTCATAACGCTGCCGCTGCTGACCTTTTTCTCCGACGTGATGGGCTTGTTCGGCGGGGCGATGATCTCCAGATTTCTTCTCGATGTTTCGCCCCTGCAATACGTGCAGCGCGTTCATATTGCGGTCGACGCGAACGATTTGTTCGTCGGCCTCATCAAGGCGCCGGTCTTCGGCTTTCTCATCGCCGTCGTCGGCTGCATGCACGGACTCAGGGTGCGAGGCTCGGCGGAAAGCGTCGGCGGCGAGACCACCCGTGCAGTGGTCAAGGCTATCTTTCTGGTGATCGTGCTCGACGCATTGTTTTCCATCCTGTTCGAAAAGCTCGGCATATGAGCGCGCGAGCGCAAAAGCACGGCGAGCCGATCCTTTCCGCGCGAGGCATCGTCAACCGCTTCGGCAAGCAGGTGGTGCACGACAAGGTCAGCCTCGACATTCACGAAGGCGAGATCATCGGCATCGCCGGCGGATCGGGGTCGGGCAAATCGGTACTGCTGAAGACGCTCACCGGCCTTCATCGGCCGGATGCGGGGCAGGTACTCTTGAGCGGCAAGCGCATCGATGCCATTGGCCCGGCGGAGAAGGCTTCGCTTGTCGGCGTGCTTTTCCAGCAGGGCGCACTGTTTTCGTCGCTATCGGTGGCGCAGAACGTGATGCTGCCGATGCGCGAGCACACCGATCTCTCGCCGGAAGAGCAGGAACGGATCGCCGCGATGAAGCTCGAGCTTGCGGGCTTGTCGGGCGACAGCGGCATCAAGCTTCCCTCCGAGCTCTCCGGCGGCATGGTCAAGCGTGCGGCGTTCGCGAGAGCGCTCGCGCTCGACCCGAGGATTCTGTTTCTGGACGAGCCGACTTCCGATCTCGATCCGCTGACCGCCAGCGGCATCGACGCGTTGATTCAGCAGCTCAACCAGAGCCTGGGCATCACCGTTGTCATCGTCACCCACGATCTCACGACACTCTTTACCATCTGCGGGCGAATCGCGGTGCTGGTCGACAAGAAAATCATCGTTGGAACGCTCGCCGAGCTGAGGCGCTCCGACCAGCCGTGGGTCCACGAATTTCTGCACGGTCCGAGAGCGCAAGGCGCGATGACCTCGAGGAAGCACAACCATGGAAACTGACAGACAATATTTCATCGAAGGCTTGTTCGTCATCGGCCTGGCGATAGCCGCGGTGTTTTTTTTCGTATGGCTGCAGAGCTCGGGGCATCGCGACGACGTGCTCTACCGCATCCATTTCACCGAGTCCGTCAGCGGACTCGCGCTCGGCGATCCGGTCAAGTTCCACGGCGTCGATGTCGGAACGGTCAAGGCCATGGCCCTCGACACCGCCGATCCGCGCAAGGTGCAAGTGGACGTGAACCTGCGCAAGGAGGCGCCGGTCAAGACCGATACCAAAGCGAGTCTCAAGCTCAAGGGCATCACCGGTGTCGTCTTCATCGAGCTCAACGGCGGCGCTCCCAACGCACAAACCCTGGTGGCCGTGACGCCCGAAGGCCAGATTCCGGAGATACCATCGGAACGAAGCAGCCTCACTACCGTGCTCGACTCGCTGCCGAAGATCATCGAAAAATTCTCCGCCATCGAGGACCAGACCAAGAAGGTCGTGACCGACGTGGGCGAAGTGACCGGCAAGATCAAGAACAACCCCCTGCTGCGGCTGGGCGCGCCCAAGGAAAAAGCCGAGACCGCGCCAATCGAAACAACGGCGCCGGCAAAAAAGGAAAAGGCGACCCGCGGCCGATGATCGCGCACGCGTTATCACGGATTTCTCCTGCCCGCATTGCTCATCAGATTGAGTTGACCGATTTTCGTTCGCGCGGCTTTTTCTGCGGTCGTTTGCCGCTCCTATCGTTGGTTGCGCGGTGATGGCAAAGATCGCTCCCGCATTGGCGAAACTGAGCTACCCGAAGCTGCATCGGCCGATTCAGCGAACGCGCCTCTTTACCTTGCTGCAGGAGCGCAGTCACCATCCCCTGCTGTGGATCACCGGCCCGCCGGGAGCCGGCAAGACCACCTTGGTGGCTACGTTCCTGCAAACGCGCAAGCTTCGGGCGATCTGGTACCAGGTCGATGCCGGCGATGCGGACCTCGCGACGTTTTTCTATTACCTCGGCCAAGCCGCAGGGATGGCGTCGCCGCCAAAGCGCACAACACTGCCGCTCCTGATGCCGGAACACCTGAACGACTTACCGCGCTTCACACGGCGCTTTTTTCGCGAGCTGTACAGCCGCTTGCCGACACCATCGGCGCTGGTTCTGGACAACTACCAGGAGGTGGCAGTCGAGTCGGCGTTTCATGGTGTCGTCGAAACGGCACTGCACGAACTGCCGGCCGGAAGCAATCTGATCGTCGTGAGCCGCGCCGAGCCGCCGCCGGATTTCGCGCGCGCTCTCGCCAACAACAACGTCGGCCATGTGGGATGGGACGAGCTCCGCCTGACGCTGGAGGAAACGGCGGCAATCAGCGGCGGCAAAACCCGCCTCGATGAGGTAGCGCTGCGTACGCTGCACGACCAATCGAACGGATGGGCGGCCGGGCTCGTCCTGATGCTCGAGCGGCTCAGGCGAACGGGCGCCGTGAATCATATCTCCCAGTCGGAGACGATGGACACGGTATTCGACTATTTTGCGGGCCAGATTTTCGATCAGAGTCCTGTGGGCACGCGCGATTTTCTGATGCGGACCGCGTGCTTGCCGAACGTCACCGTGAACGCGGCGGTGCAAATCAGCGGCAATCCCGACGCGGCCAAAATTCTCGACGGTTTGTACCGTCGGCACCTCTTCATCGAACGACGTGTCGGCGAGCAGGTGACCTATAACTATCACGACCTATTCCGCCAGTTTCTGCGCAGCCGTGCGGTGCAGATTCTGGGCAGCACGGAATTCGCAGGGGTTTTGAGTGCCGCTGGATGGCTGCTCGAGGCGGAGGCCAACGTCGACAATGCATTTGCGTTATATCGCGAAGCGAACGACTGGGCCGCAGTCACAAACCTTGTGCTCAAAAACTCGGAGCGACTGCAGAGCCAGGGTCGAACCCAAGTTATCAGCACGTGGATTGCTGCGTTGCCTCGTGAACTGACCGCCGCCTCGCCGTGGTTGCAATTCTGGGCCGGCATCGCGCTGCTCGAAATCGATCAGCCGCAGGCCGCACTGTGGCTCGAGCCCGCCTACGATGGCTTCGTCGCCACGGGGGACATGCCCGGTCAATTGTCGTGCGCTGCAGCCATTGTGGAGAGTCACTACAACGAAATGGCGGACTACCGCATGCTCGATCGATGGGTACCGATCCTCGAGCGCGCGCTGGCCGATTCTCCGCGCTTTGTGACGCCGTGGGCGGAGACCCGGGTATCGGCGGCCGCGCTTATTGCACTGACGATGCGGCGACCCGAAAGCCCGGCGCTCCCCAGGATCGCCCTGCGCCTGCGCGAACTGCTCGAGGCTGACATGGAGGTCACCGCGCGCATTTCGGCCGGGGGCCTGCTACTTACGCACTACATGGTCGCGGGAGATCGCGCGAATGCCGCGGCGCTGGTTGAGCTGCTCGATCCATTGACGAGCGATCCGCATCTCGCTCCCCGCCGCCGCATACTCTGGATGATCAGCCATGCGGCGTGGATCAATGGTGAAGCGCGTTACGCAGAAGCGATGGCCATGCTGGCGCAGGCGGAGGCGTTGTCCGAACAGAATGGCTTCGACGGCACGTTGAGTCACATGGTGCTGCTGCTGACCCGTTTTCGGACTGCCTTCCAGCAACGCGACCTGGCGGCGGCGAAAGGCTATCTCGCTCGTGCGGCGGTATGCGTCAAACACCCGACCCGACTGACTTCATTTTATCTTAGCTATTACAAGGCCATTCTGGCGCTGCTCCAAGGCCGTCCGGACGACGCCGTGGAGGCCGGGCGAGCTACGGTAGCGCTCGCCGAGGCCGTGGGGGTCCCGGCATTGCAGAGACCGAGCTTGATCGAGGTGGTCGCGTCGGCGTATGCAATGCGCCGCGAGCTCGAGCAGGCCTTGGTCAATTTCCGGGAGGCCCGCGCCTGCTGCACAGCGCAGCAGGCGCCTCTGTTCGATGCACCGATAGCGGTGATCGAAACAATGATTGCGTTGCGCGACGGTGCGAACGGTGCCGAGCATCTGGCGCGGAGCGTGGCCGTGCTCAAGGACACGCGTAATTTCACGTTTCTTCAGTACGTGCCCGAATTGGTGGCCCGATTTGCGGCGGCGGCGCTCGCCGCGGGGCTTGAAGTCGATTACATCCGGGAACTGGTACGTCGGCGGCAGCTCGCGCCGCCTTCTCCGGACAGCGAGTCGTGGCCGTGGCCGATCAAGGTTTCCGCGATGGGACCGTTCCTGCTCGCGGTCGAAGGAACGGCGATGCGGTCCACCGGCAAGGCGCAGCGAAAGTCGCTCGACCTGTTGCAATCGCTGATCGCGCTCGGTGGCCACAACGTTGCAACGAACGCGGTGATCGGCAACTTGTGGCCCAGCGGAGAGGGCGACGCGGGCCGCGCATTCGAGAGCACGCTCTACCGTTTGCGGAAGCTGCTCGGGCGCGACGATGCCATCCTGCTGGTCGACGGCAAGCTGACGCTGAATGTGAAGATCGTCTGGGTCGATGCCTGGGCGCTCGAACGCCGGCTCGACGAGGTGGAGGCGGCGATTGCGGCGGCGGACGGGCGCGAGATCCTTGGGGAGCTCGCCGATTCGATTTTTGCCCTTTATCGAGGGCATTTTCTCGAGGGCGAAGGCGAAGCGCCCTGGATGCTCGGAATGCGCCAAAGGCTGCGTGGGAAATTCTTGCGGAATCTCGTTGCGGTGGGCAAGCACCTCGAAGATCAAGGCGAGGCTGACCGGGCGGCTCGCGTGTACGACCGCGGGCTGGAACTCGACAACCTCTCGGAAGAACTCTACCGTCGACTGATGCTGACCTATCAAAACTTGGGTCAATCGGCAGCTGCGCTCGAGGTTTATCGACGCTGTCGCCATCTGCTCTCCGTTGTGCTCGGCGTCAAACCCTCGGCGGAAACCGAGGCGATCTACCGGTCGCTCAAGGCCGGCTGACGCCGCCCGTTTCGGGAATATCCAGTATCCGCGTGTGATCCGTAGGTTGGCCTGGCGTGCCAGGAGGTACCTTGTCCGTCTGGCGGCCAGCTAACCGTAAATGAAGCCGACCGCAGCAGCGCGATGACACCCGGTAATGGAATTGGAATCCCGATGAAGACGGCAATGGCCCACTTGCTACTGCTCCTGTCCCTTTCCTCGCTAGCCTTGGCTGCCGATGTCCCGGTCTATCCGGGGGCGACGCTCAGCGCGACGCTGACCCATGCGATGCAGGAAAAAGATCCGGACAGTGCCGTGTACACCACGCAGGATGATTTCGACAAAGTCTTCGAGTTCTATCGCAAGATCGCTGCCGAAACTCCGACCGGGACGCTGCTGACGAAGGACGTCAAGCACGCCGGATTCAGGTTTCCGGGCAAAAGCTTCGGCGCAGTCATCTCCTGGAGGCAACGGTCCGCCGTGCCCGGGACAATGATTACGCTGGGCAGGCCAAACAACTAAGGATCGAAAATGGAAATGTCGAAGGGAACGGTAGGTTTGGCGATTGCCGCGGTGTGCTTTTTGCCCGGAAATGCGAGTGCTTTTGGGCGGACGCTTATTCTCGACCGCGACGGCGTGCATATCTCGATGGTCTCTTCGCATACTGCGTCCAACCTCGCATCGATCTCGAATTTTAGTAATCACGGCGCGAACATCGCAGCCAATAGATCGGTCGACGCGGCCTTGACGTGCCCCGGTGGTCATCCCTGGCAGGCTGCCGATTCGACTCAAGAGTCGGTTCATCAAAAGTCGGCAAAGCCGAACACGACGCCGATGGTTCCGAACAAGACTTCTTCGACGAGCAAGACATCAAGGCGCGGCACGGACAAAAGCATCATTTTCGTCGGCGGCAAGAAAGCCCAGGTCAGTACCAAAGCGACGACAGCTGCGGCCGACGCGCGGACGGGCGAGCTTCGCCATAACCAAAGCACCATTCGCAGAGAGGAAAAGAAATGACGACATGCTTCGCACGCATCGCGACGCTCACCACGGCGGCCGCCTTGTTTGCCTGCCAGGCGGCGCTCGGCCAGACGCCAACCAGCGCTCCAACCGCCGCTCCGCCGATGGCTGCACCCGCTGCGCTGGATATCGGCGATTGTCCCGACGCCGCCTATAGCTTTGAAATCGGCAAGACCTATGCCTGTGCGTGCCCGCCCAGCGTGCTAGCCAACTCGCCGCCCGCTGGCTCGGTTTACGGGACCCTGGTCTACACCAGCGATAGCAACATTTGCGTTGCAGCGGTCCACGCCGGCACGTTGAAAGCCGCGACGGCAGGTCGGGTATCGGTACAGATGATCGACTCGCCGGCAGTGTACAAGGGCACGACACAAAACGGTGTCAAGTCGGAAGTCTGGGCGACCATGACCCCGTCGGCCTTCCAGTTTCCGTCTTCCAGGTAAGACCGGTGCGTTCGTCCATTGTGTCGCGATGAGCGCCGGATCACAAGGAAACATGCTGTGAAACATTCAATCAGTTATTGGTCGTTGGCGTTGTTTGGTGCGATTGCAGTGCCCGTGTCGGGGGCCGAGGCCGTGGATCGGGTCCACCCCGGACAGTGGGAAACAACAATGGAAACAGGTGGCAGGAGCCGCGTCATCAAAAGCTGCGTGACTCCGGAAGAGGCGCAGGTGATGAACGGTGATGAAAGTACCCTCAAGGCTGGCATCGAAAAGGCGACGGCTGCTACCGGTTGCAAGTTGACCGCTCTAAAAGCAAGTGGAAGCCAGGTAACGATCAGCTCGCAATGCTCCATAGGCGCGAACACGGGTACTACGACCTACCATGGCGACAGCTACGAGAGCGAAAACACCAACGGGACAAAAGTACACGCCAAGCGCATAGGCGCATGCCCCTAGCCAGACGGGATGTTCTCCGTCCTTGAAACAATTCAGCGGCTCAATCCCGGTCCGGGCACCATCGCGAATCGGATCGACATGGCCGCGGGGCTCAACGACGCACAACGGAAAAAGAGGAAACACAATGACGACCTTCGAACGTAGCTCAAAGCAGCGCAGTATAGGAACCCCGCGCTGGCGCTTGCCGCTCTTCGCAGCTGCAGTGCTGGTAGTGACGGGTGGGAGCGCGTACGCGGGCATTCCCGGCGACAACACGATCAACGGCTGCTACAACAAAGTCGGCGGCGGGTTACGTGTAATCGACGCCACAGTGACGCAATGCAAGTCAAATGAAACCCCGATCAGCTGGAACGAGGTCGGACCCGAGGGTCCCGTTGGGCCCATCGGTCCGCAAGGTCCGCAGGGCGCGATGGGTGCCGCTGGTGCGAGCGATGCGTACGTGGCCAAGTCGCGCGGTGCTTCCGGTTTGCTCGATGGACATGTAGACATCGTCGCGCTGACCGTGCCGGCCGGTGATTACGTCATTAGTGCGAAGACCAGATTGCTCAATGGCGATACTGTCGGGCAAATCGTCGAGTGCCGGTTGAGCACGGGTGATTTCTCGACGGGAAATGTCATCGCCGGGGGCGACGTAACCATTCCACTTCAAGACACGGCTTCTTTTGCGGCCACCTCTACCCTTACGCTGCGCTGTTTCGGGACCGCTACTAATCTCTACGCGGCTAACTGGGTACTTACCGCGATTGGAGTCGGCGTGCTCCATTGATCGGCGACTTGTAATCGAGCCCGCAGATCGCGCTCGTACTCAGAAGAGCGGGCAATGAGGGCCGCAATTCGGCGACGCGATCTCGAACGCGTCATGGCGTATACAGCTTTTGAATTTACCGCTTGGGATGCATTGATGAAAACAGCACTCGCAATTCTACTGATGGTCGGGTCCATCTCTTCCACGGCATTTGCTGCCGATGTTCCGGTGTACCCAGGCGCGAAGATGAACGAGATGCTGACCAAGGCCGACCAGGCACATCACCCAGGAAGCGTCGCCTACACGACCCCGGATGCGTTCGAGAAGGTCTACGAGTTCTACCAGACGAAAGGCACCGAGAATCCGCACATCAAAACAAACTCCACCGATTACAAAGCGGGCGCGTTCACCTTTCCGGGAAAGCGGATCGAGGTTGCGATCTTTTGGGTAAAACAGAGCAGCGCCACGATGGGAACCATGGTCCACCTAGTCAACATGAAAGAAGCAATATGAATTGTCCGACATGTAATCATCCGGTGGCGGAAGGTGCGCGCTTTTGCGCCAGTTGCGGCGCCGCCGCGAGCGTGGAGGCTGTGAAGCCGACGCCAGCCCCTGAAGTGGCGTTTGCCGCCACGGCGGCTGGAGCGGGCGCTGCTGCCGCCGCGACGTGGAACGACATGAAGAAGCAGTTCCCGGGGCTACTGGAACGCGCCAAGAACATTCTGCTCAAGCCGAATGCGGAGTGGCCGGTGATCGCTGCGGAGACGACCTCGACGGGAAAGCTCTATACCGGTTACATCGTGCCGCTGGCAGCGATCGGTCCGATCGCGTCGATCATCGGCATGTCGCTGGTGGGCATCAGCGTGCCGTTCCTGGGGACGGTGCGTACCCCGATTCTGAGCAGTGTGTCGTACGCTGCCGTCGCGTTCGTATTGGCGTTGATCGGGGTGTTCGTGCTGGCGCTCATCATCGACGCGCTTGCGCCAACGTTCTCGGGAGAAAAGAACCAGGCCCAGGCATTGAAGGTCGCCGCTTACTCCTACACGCCGGCATGGCTCGCCGGCATCCTAGGCGCGATCCCGATGCTTTCGTTGCTGGGAGTCATCGCAGCGATCTATGGCCTCTATCTGCTCTATCTCGGCCTGCCGGTACTGATGAAGGCACCGAAGGAAAAGGCGATCGGATATACCGTGGTTGTCGTCATCTGCGCGGTCGCTCTCGGCGTCGTCTTCGGCGCCATCAGCGGGACGATGATCGGGGCGCGCGGCATGCCGTGGATGGGCATGCACGGTAGCGCTTCGGAACGTGAGGCAGCTTCGGAAAAAGCAGGCGCGTCCGCCGCGGGTTCGCTGCTGGGAGGGCTCCTTGGGCAGGACGACAAGGGCAAGGCAGCGATCGGGTCGGCCGTCGCTCAGATGGCGGAGTATGGGCGGCAAATGGAGAAGCAGGCGGCGCAAGCGAAGAGTGCGGCGGCGCCAGGCAACGCCAAGGCCGCCTACGGTGCTTCCTCACCCAACGACGTCGCCACGGCCGCAGGTGCATTAGGCGCGCTCGGCAATGCCTTGAGGGGCGGCAAGACAATTGAACCGGTGGATTTTCGCGAGCTGAAGGCAATGCTGCCCGAGTCGCTGCCCGAAATGCCTCGTTCCAGCGCGTCGGGCGAGAGAAACGAGATGATGGGTATCCGCATATCCACTGCCGAGGCGGACTATCAGGATGCCGCGAGTGGCCGCATTCACGTCAAGATTTCAGATCTCGGCACCTTGACCTCACTCGCCGGCATGGCCGCAGCGATGGAGCCGAAGTTGGACAAGGAGACCGACACCGGCTACGAAAAGACGACGCTCATCAACGGGCGGCAGACCCACGAAATCTACGACACGCGCTCCCAGCAGGGAGAGTTGAAAGTGTTGCTCGACGGCCGATTCGACGTCGAGGTCAATGGCAACGGAGTAAAGATGGAAGCCATCAAATTCGCGCTTAGCAAGATCGATCTCGGCCGCTTGGCAGCGATGAAAGAATAGGGAGTTTCACATTAATGAACTGTATCCGTGGGATGGCTTTGGATTCAGTGGCGACGCTGCCCGCGACGATCTCACCGAGCGCAGGATCGCAGGAACAAATGCGAGCCGGTCTTTACCAAGCAGCCATTGCGTAAAGGTGATGATCGTGCACTCGCGCTTACCGGGTTGACGATTTTCCTGCTGGTGAAAAAGTTCCGAAAGGACGCCGCGCCGTTCTGACGCTGCCGCTCATAATTTGGTTGACGATGCGATTGGCAAATATGGCACGATTCTCCTCGCCGTGCATACAGTGCGGCGACTTCCTTAAATCCCTGGCCCTCATCTCGGCGGCGCCGGCAGATTCTATTTCGGAACAAGAAGCCGAGAATATTTTGTACCGGCGAGAACTTCACCAAGTCGGCAGCGGTCGCACCTACAATCCATCAGCTAAGCCAGGTAAAAATAGCATCGTGGTTGCTGCGTAGCCAAGCCTCATCGGGCTGGAGAAACTTTTCTACACGGACTGCGGCGATTCCGGAAAGCTCACGCATCCTACGCCTGCGTTGCTCGCTATTTCCGCGGACGTTTTTGCGCCAGCATGACACCGTCGCCTACGGTCAGCAGGCAGGCGTAAACGCGCGCGTCATCGCGAATCTTCGCGTTGAGAGCGCGCAGGGCGTCGGTGTCGGCATCGTGGAATTCCGGGTCGGCCACCCGGCCGGACCACAGCATGTTGTCGAGCGCTATCAGGCCTCCGGCACGGAGGAGCGTCAGGCACGATTCGTAGTAAGCGTCGTAGTTGCTCTTGTCGGCATCGATGAATGCGAAATCGAACGTGCCGGCGCCGCCGTCCCGAATCAACGCGCTGAGCGTCTCGGTTGCCGGCGCCAGCTTGAGCTCGATCCGATCGGCCACCCCGGCTTCTTTCCAATACCGCCTGGCGATATTGGTCCACTCTTCGCTGACGTCGCAACACACGAGCTTGCCGCCGGCTGGCAGCGCCGACGCGACGGCCAGCGCGCTGTATCCGGTGAAGGTGCCGATCTCGATCGCCCGCCGCGCGCCGATGGATCGCACCAGCATGGCGAGCAGGGCGCCCTGATCGGCGCCGATTTGCATACCAGCAAGGGGAAGGGGCGAGGTCTCCTCGCGAAGACGCCGCTGCAATGGAGTCTCGCGCGCGATCTCGACCTCGAGATAGCGCTCTACCGCGTCAGGAACAAGGGATCGGCTCATGACCGCAGCATGCCGCCGAATCGCGCCGTGCGCAACCGCCCGGCGCGCGCCGGGGAGATCTGAGCTCAGCCCTTGTCGGACCGGCCGTAGATTCTCATCACGTCATCGATCGACAGCATCCCTTTCTTGCCCTTGTCCATTTCGTCGAACTTCCTTTCCATCATCTTCATGAAGAGAGCGAGCGCTGGTCGCTCCAGCCTTTGGTCGAAGCGGACCGCTATTGTTGCAGGCGAGGTCCACATATTCAATGTTCAGCGGGGTGCGGGCCGTACGTTCCGACCGGCAGCCAGCGACCCGCACTTGGTGGCGCGGTAGAATGGACGCAGCGCGTTTACCGCCCTCGACCATGCGATCCCATCCGCCGTTTGCCGACTTCCGGGTATTGCCGGCCGCTGCGCGGCATTCAGCGTCGGCAATAACTCCATGCAGAGGGCTGGCTGGATCGGATCCGGGATGAGTACCATTCCCGTTCATCGCCTGGCCGAGGCCGCGCGGCCGAAACTGCTCGAACATTTTCTGCGCCTTGATAGCGAGGATATCCGATTGCGGTTCGGCTCGCCGCTCGGGCCCGACGCGATCGCAGCGTATGTTCAGGGCATTGATTTTGACACTGGCGCCGTCTTCGGCGTCTATGAGGACGAGCTCTGTCTTGCCGCCGCAGCCCATGTCGCATTCGGTGTCGACGGCGCCGAGCTCGGCGTTTCGGTCCTTCCAGGTGATCGCTCGCGCGGAATCGGGACTGCGTTGTTCGCGCGCGCGGTCGAGCACGCACGCAACCGGTTTGTCACGCGGATGTATATGCATTGCCTGTCGGAAAATGCGGCAATGATGCACATCGCGAAGAAATCCGGGATGAATATCTGCGTCGATACCGGCGAAGCCGACGCGTTTCTCAAGCTCGAGCCCGCAGACCAGGCATCGCTCAGCGGCGAACTGATGGGACAGCGGCTCGCGCTGTTCGACTACGCACTGAAGACGCAGGCCGCCACGATGAGACGACTCAGGGAGTCGCTCGGCGGATCCTCCACGTGAGCAACGTCGCACCTATGACCTGGCGCGGTGCGGAGGACTGCGAGCCGGTCGCCGATGCAGAAGGCGCGAGAGCGTCGCCCTGGTGCTGACATGGCAGAGACAACTTCCCGGCCGCATCGCATCGTGATCGTCGGCGGCGGTGCCGGCGGCCTTCCGCTGGCGACCGCGCTGGGCGACAAGCTAGGCGACAGAGACAAGGGGCGCGCCGATATTACGCTGGTCGACCGCTTCGAAACGCATCTCTGGAAGCCGCTGCTGCACGAAGTCGCGGCGGGAAGAATGGATGCCTCCGCGCACGACGTCGATTATCTGGCGCTGGGCTATTGGCATCACTTCCGTTTTCGCCAAGGCGCAATCGTGGCACTCGACCGAACACAGCGGAAGCTGACATTGGGGCCCGTCGACGACGACGAGGGCAGGCAGATGTTGCCCGAGCGCGTCCTGGCGTACGACACCCTGATTCTGTGCATCGGCAGCACGACCAACGATTTCGGCGTGCCCGGCGCGGCCGAAAACGCGATTTCGCTCGACACGGCGATCGACGCCGACCGCTTTCACCGGCGGCTGCTCGCGGCATGTGTTCGCGCCGACGACGAGGCGACGCAGGGCAGGCCCGCGCATGTCGACATCGTGATCATCGGCGCGGGAGCCACCGGCGTCGAGCTCGCGGCCGAGATTCGACAGACCACTCGCGCACACATCGGCTACGGCCTCGACAAGCTCGACCCCGAAAAGGACATCCGCCTGACCTTGCTCGAAGCCGCGCCACGTATTCTGCCGCAGCTCGGGGAACGCATCGGAGAGGCCGCGACCGAGCTTCTTGCCAAGCTCGACGTCTCCGTGCGCGCCGCGGAACGCGTCACCGCCGTCGATGCCGGCGGAGTGCACACCGCCAACGGAGGTTTTCTGCCTGCCGACCTGGTGGTCTGGGCGGCGGGCATCCAGGCACCTGCCGTTCTCGCTTCGCTCGATGGTCTCGAGGTCAATCGTCTGCACCAGCTGGTTGTGACCGAGACCCTGCAGACGACGCGCGACCCGGACATCTTTGCGTTCGGAGATTGTGCCGCGTGCCCGTGGCCCGGCGCAGGGAAGGAGGGGCGCCTGGTCCCACCGAGGGCGCAGGCCGCGCATCAGCAGGCATCGCTGCTTCGCCGCAGCATGCTGGCGCGGCTGGCGGGGAAGGCGCTGCCGCCGTTTCGATTTCGCGATTTCGGGTCGCTGGTGTCGCTCGGCGAGCTCTCCGCAGTCGGCAATCTGATGGGCAGGCTGATCGGAGGCAGCATGCTCATCCAGGGGTTGATCGCGCGCGCGATGTACGCCTCGCTCTACAAGCTGCATCAGCTCTCGATTCACGGCTATGTTCGTGTCGCGTTCGACACCGTCGGCCGTTTCTTGCGCCGGCGCATCGAGCCGCGCGTAAAGCTGCATTAGCTGTCCGATCGGCCGCGCTTTCGGCCACCTCGCGTGCTAGTTTCTGATTGTCTCGGCGGAGGAGCGATATACTTCGGCGTCTTCGAGAAACACTGCGCAAGCGATGCAATCAGAGCTGCTTTCGGCCACCATTCTGCTGATCCTGGTGATCGACCCTTTCGGCAACGTGCCACTGGTGGTGAGCGCGCTTCAGGCGATGCCGGGACCGCAGCGCATGCGCGTGGTCGTGCGCGAGTGTCTGATCGCCTACGCGGTACTGCTGGTGTTTTTGTTCGGCGGCCATGCCTTCCTGGCCCTTATGCACCTGTCGGAAACTTCGCTGTCGATCGCCGGCGGAGTGATCCTGTTTCTGATCTCGCTCAGAATGGTGTTTTCGCATCCTGAAGGCATCTTCGGTGACACGCTTGGCGCCGAACCCTTCATCGTGCCGCTGGCGATACCGGCAATCGCCGGGCCGTCCGCGCTCGCGACAGTGATGCTGATGGGCTCGCGCGATCCGGACCAGCTCCGTATATGGGCGGCCGCGCTGACCGGCGCCATGGTCATTACGACGCTGGTGCTGCTTGCCGCCGATCGCCTGCAGCGGCTGCTGGGCGAGCGCGCGATGCGCGCCTTCGAGCGGCTCATGGGACTGGTGCTGACTGCTGTTGCGGTGGAGATGCTGCTCGGCGGAATCAAGAGCATCGCGGCGCAGTTTCACTAGTGCGAACGTTTCGCGACGCACCCTCGCCCACGCGCTCGAGGCCCTCGCACCCGTCACTGCAGTGTCGCGGCACTTTGAGGTCTCACGTCAGCCGTCCGAGAAAGGCTTCGACCAAAGCGACGCGTTCCTCGAGCGTCGGCGCCGCGCGTTCGATTCTGACTCGATCCGGACCGGCGAAGCGGTAACGTCCGTCCTGCTGCACCAGCGCGATCAGCTTACCCGGATCGAAGGACGGATCGGGCCCGAACTGGACCTGCGTGCGTTCGGGTCCGGCGTCGACCTTGAGGACGCCGAGCGGTCGTGCAATCAGGCGCAGCCGGTGGCAGGCCAGGAGCGCCTGCGTTTGCTCCGGCGGCAGGCCGAAGCGGTCGATCAGTTCCTCCTGCATCTCGGTCAGCGCCGCGGCGTTGTCGCAGTTGGCGAGCCGCTTGTATAACACCAGACGCTCGTGCACGTCGTTGCAGTAGGTCTCGGGAAGCAGCGCCGGAACGTGCAGATTGATTTCGGTGGTGACGCCGAGCGGATCGCTGAGGTTGACCTCCCTGCCTGATTTCAACGCGTCGACCGCGGCCTTGAGCATGTCAGCGTAGAGCTGAAAACCGATCTGCTGCATTTCGCCCGACTGCTCGTCGCCCAGCACTTCGCCCGCGCCGCGTATCTCCAGATCGTGCATCGCAAGGTAGAAGCCCGATCCCAGCTCCTCCATCAACTGGATTGCCTCGAGGCGCTTCTTGGCCTGCACCGACAGCGCTTCTTCGGGCGGCGTCAGCAAATAGGCGTACGCCTGGTGATGCGAGCGTCCGACGCGGCCCCGCAACTGGTGAAGCTGCGCCAGGCCGAACCGATCGGCGCGATGAATGAGGATGGTGTTCGCCGTCGGCACATCGATTCCGGTCTCGATGATGGTCGAGCAGAGCAGGAGGTTGGAACGCTGCTGATAGAAGTCGCGCATCACGCGCTCCAGCTCGCGCTCGGGCATCTGGCCGTGGGCGATCGCCAGGCGCGCTTCGGGCACCAGCGCCGATAGTTTGTCGCCCATGGTCACGATCGTGTCGATGTCGTTGTGCAGAAAATAGATCTGGCCGCCGCGCTTCAACTCTCGCAGCGCAGCCTCGCGGACGATGCCGGCAGAGTATTGCGAGACAAAAGTCTTGATCGCCAGCCGCCGCTCCGGCGCGGTGGCGATCACCGAAAAATCGCGCAGCCCCTCGAGCGACATGGCCAGCGTTCGCGGGATCGGTGTCGCGGTGAGCGTGAGCACGTCCACTTCGGCGCGAAGCCGCTTCAGGCGCTCCTTCTGGCGCACGCCGAAGCGGTGCTCCTCGTCGATGATGACCAGTCCGAGCCGCTGGAACTTGACGTCGGGCTGAATGAGCTTGTGGGTTCCGATGACGAGGTCGATCCGTCCCGAGGCGAGCCCCTCGAGCACGGTTTTCACCTCGGCGCTGGAGCGGAAGCGCGACAGCTCGGCGAGCTTCACCGGCAGATCGGCAAAACGGTCGGAGAAGGTCTGGAAATGCTGTTCGACCAGCAAGGTCGTCGGAACGAGGACCGCGACCTGCTTGCCGTCCGCCACTGCGACGAATGCGGCGCGCAGCGCCACCTCGGTCTTGCCGAAGCCCACGTCGCCGCATACCAGCCTGTCCATGGGCTTCCCGGAGGTGAGGTCACCGATCACCGCTTCGATCGCTGCCGCCTGATCGGGCGTCTCCTCGAAACCGAAACCGGCGGCAAAGGCTTCGTAATCGTGCACCTCGAATTTGAATGCGTGTCCCTCGCGCGCCGCGCGCTGTGCGTACAGGTTGAGGAGCTCGGCCGCGGTGTCGTGCGCTCGCAGTGCCGCTTTCTTTTTGGCCTTCGCCCATTGGCCGCTTCCCAGCTCGTGCAGGGGCGCGGCTTCGGGCGACGCTCCGCTGTAGCGGCTGATCAGGTGCAGGCTCGACACCGGGACATAGAGCTTGGCGTCGTTGGCGTAGAGCAGATGCAGGAACTCGTTGGCACCGTCCCCGAGATCGAGGGTGGTCAATCCCAGGTAGCGGCCGATGCCGTGCTGCTCGTGCACCACCGGGTCGCCGATCCGGACTTCCGACAGATCGCGCAGCATGGCGTCGACGTTGCTGCGGCGTCCGTCGCGTTTGCCGGGCCGCCGGGCAACGTCGGCATAGAGCTCCGCTTCGGTGACGAGCGCGAGATTTGCTTCGGGCCAGACAAATCCGCGATGCAGCGGGCTGACCGCCAACGCGGGGCTCGCGTCGCTGGCGAGAAATGCGGCCCAGTCTTCGATGAGCGTCGGCTTGAATCCGTATTCGGCGAAGTACTGCTGCATCGTTTCGCGGCGGCCGAGACTCTCGCCAACAATGAGCACGCGCTCGCGGGTGGCGGTGGCGAAGCGTTTCAATGACAAAAGCGGGTCGCTCGCGCGGCGGTCGACCTGAACCGATGGAAGAGGCTGCGTCACGGCCCTGGGGCGCTTTTCGTCGGATGTCGGCTCCGCACTCTGCGTTGGCACCTGGATCCGGGCAAATGGTTTCAGCAAGCCGTTGAACTCGTCCTCGGGCACGAACAGCTCAGGCGGCGGCAGCAGCGGCCGCGCCTTGTCGCCTCGCAGCAGCCTATAGCGCGACTCGGTGTCCTGCCAGAAGTGCACGATCGCCGCGGGGACGTCGCCGTGGAGCAGGACGACCGTGTTCGCCGGCAGGTAGTCGGCAAGCGTCGCGGTCGCCTCGAAAAACAGCGGCAGGTAATACTCGATTCCCGCCGGGATGACGCCGTTCGAAATATCCTTGTACAGCGAAGAGCGCGACGGATCGCCTTCGAACACTTCGCGAAAGCGGCTGCGAAAGCGCGTGCGTCCGGCGTCGTCGAGCGGAAACTCGCGTGCCGGGAGCAGCCGCACCGTGGACACGGGATACACCGTGCGCTGGGTGTCGATGTCGAAAGTCCGGATCGATTCTATTTCCTGATCGAACAGATCGATGCGGTACGGCAGCGAGCTTCCCATCGGATACAGATCGATCAGTCCGCCGCGAATGCTGAATTCGCCGGGAGAGACCACCTGCGTCATATGTTGATAACCGGCGAGCGCGAGCTGTGCGCGCAAGGCGTCGACGTCGAGCGCCTCTCCCTGCTCGAGAAAGAACGTGAAACCCGCGAGGTAGGAAGGTGGCGCGAGCCGATAGAGCGCGGTCGTCGCGGCGACCAGAAGCACGTCGCACTCGCCGCGCGAAACGCGGTAAAGCGTCGCCAGCCGCTCCGACACCAGATCCTGATGCGGCGAAAAATGATCGTAGGGTAGCGTCTCCCAATCCGGCAGCACCGCGATACGCAGCGCCGGCGCGAACCAGGCGATTTCGCCGGCGAGCCGCTGCGCCGCCGCTGCCTCGGCGCACACGATGGCGACGAATCGCCCTTCCTTAGCCGCTTCGGTTCCAAGTTGCGCGAGCGCAAGCGCGTCGGCCGATCCGGCGAGCGGCGGCACCGAGGCCTTGCGGCCCGCGTCGGGTGGCGCCGGCAGCAATCTCGGCAGCGCGGCCGGCAAGGAAGCGGACGGTGGAGAAGCAAGCGGTGGAACGAGAGAGGACAACAGTGACGGGCACGCGCAAAAAAAGAGAATTATACGGTGTCGAGCGAGCGGGATCGCGCTGCGGTCACCGGCGCACCGAGGCCATGCAAAACCGCGCTAGTACACCGGATCGCTGGCGGCTGGCCGAGCTCGGGGCCCTGATTTTGCCTCGCGCCGGCTCAAGCTTTCACACGGCCATACTGGTCCTCGAAGCGCACGATGTCGTCTTCGCCGACGTAGTCACCGCATTGAACCTCGATCATCACCAGGGGCTCCGAACCGGCATTTTCCAGGCGGTGCCGCGTTTTCAAAGGGATGAAAGTCGATTCATTGACCTGCACGGGATAAATGCGCTCGCCGTTGGTGACGCGCGCCTCGCCGCTGACCACCACCCAATGCTCGCTGCGATGAGCGTGCATCTGCAGCGACAGCGCAGCTCCGGCCTTGACTTCGATGCGCTTGATCTTGAATCCCGGTCCCTCCTGCAGCACCGTGAACGCTCCCCAGGGCCGCGCCACCGTGCGATGCAGCTTGTATGCGTCGTGACCACGAGCCTTCAACTCGCTGACGACTTCGCGCACGCGCTGCAATTGGTCGCGGTGGGCGACCAGCACCGCGTCCGGCGTGTCGACGATGACCAGATTTTCGACGCCGACCGTGGCAACCACGCGATCTTCGGCATGGACGAACGTGTCGCGAGTCGCGATTGCCACCCGCGCGCCCTGTCCGCGGTTGCCGTCGGCATCGGGCTCACATAGCGCCGACACTGCCTGCCACGACCCGACATCGCTCCAATCGAACTCGCCGCGTACCACCGCTACGTTGCCGGCCTTTTCCATGACCGCATAGTCGATCGAAATATCGGGTACTGCGGCGAACAACGCGGAGTCGATCTCCATCAGCGCCGAGCTGGGCTGCGTCCTCAGCAGCTGCCAAACGCGGCGCACCGAATCGAGCACGGCCGGCGAATGTTGCGCGAATGCTTCGAGAATCGTGGCTGGAGTGAAACAGAACATCCCCGAATTCCACACATGGCGCGCGGTCGCGACATAGTTGCTTGCCTCGGCCAGCGGCGGCTTTTCGATAAAGCGGTCAACGCGGAACGTGTTCGCGACTTCCAGCGCCTCGCCAAACTGAATGTAGCCGTAGCCGGTCTCCGGATGCGTCGGAACGATGCCGAACGTCGCCAGCCATCCCTTGCTCGCGAGCAATGCGGCACGTTCGACGGCGGTCGCGAATGCCGCGGCGTCGCGAATCAGGTGGTCGGCGGGCAATACGAGCAGCGTCGTGTCGGCGCCCAGGGTCGCTTCCGCGCACATCGCGGCCAGCGCCACCGCCGCCGCGGTATTGCGGCCGAACGGCTCCAGCAGATAGACAACCTGCGCCGGTGGGATTCCCGCGCCGGCATAGACATCCTTGGTGTGAAAGTAATAGTCGCGATTGGTCACGGTAATCAATGCCGCGACGTTGGGCAGCGCGACCGCCCGCATGATCGTTTTGGCAAGCAGGGTCTCGCCGTCCGGCAGCGTCACGAAAGGCTTCGGCGCCGACTCGCGCGACAACGGCCACAGCCGCGTGCCGGCACCGCCGGAAAGGATGATGGGAACGAGGGCCAAGAGAAGAGTCCTGAGCGAATCGAAGGTCGCGAAAGTACGAATTGTACCCGAACGCCTCTGTCGTATTGACGGAGGGGCAGGGCGCCGATACCGTGTCGGCGATCCCCTGAATTCGATTCGGGGCCGCGTGAAAGCGAATCTGCGCTTCGTCGACACGCGGATGCGCTGCGTCGATGGTCGCTTCGAGTTGCCGCGCGGCGCAGGACTCGGCGTCGAACCGAAGGCCGAGCTCTGGAAGCATATCGCCGGGTCCTGACGCGCTCTTGAGTCGGGGACACGCCGTCCCCAGCTATGGAGGGGTGTCAATGACCGGAGGGAAGTGCCAGCCCCTGCGGTGGTATCATTGACACTCCAGCGCGAGCCATGGAACGTGGCGCGCAGCAGGACCGGTTACCGGGGGCGACCTGGTTTCGACGGGGACTGTGAAGCAGCGCGGGGCATGCCAAGGTGCAGAACCTTGTGAATCCTCTGCAATCGCAAACTTAACTGCGAACGACGAAAACTACGCTCTGGCGGCTTAATCCCGCCGGACCTCGCACCGGGTGGCGCTCAGCCCGGGTGATGTAACTGTCACAGCGAGGACATTTCGAGCGATCGCGTGCGTCCGGGTCACTTGGACGACACGCTAAATCAAGGTGACTGGTTCCGGCGTCGCCTGCCCGTCAGTGGCGCCGGGGCGAGAGCAAAATGACGTGGCTAAGCATGTAGTCCCGACTGTGTAGCGTTTTCGGACGCGGGTTCGATTAGTAAGATAGTCGCCTCTGCTCGAGAGGGCAGAGTGACAACGGGGCTCACATCGGCGAACCCTGCAACTGTACGGCGGGAATGCCGCCGGCGGAATGGCAACGCCGAGGGGTAGGAAGAGGGCAAACCTCAGGCCTGCCCTGTAGAGACTTATAGACCGGCTGAGGCGCTTGGAATATCAAGTGCAAGGAGCCGGCACTAGGATTCGTCCGCAACGATGGACGGATAACACGCCCCGCATCCTGCATGCAGGATGAAGGCATAGTCCAGCCCGTCTCGAAAGAGATGGATCAGCTGTCCCGCCGCCTCCACCATCACACGCCGCCCGGGCGACCGGGCGGCGTTTTCTTTTGCCTGTTCCCTACTATACTGAGCTTGATGAGGCGATATCGCTCTGTGCTAAGTCTCGATCCACGCCGGGCCGCCGCCAACAGACTACCTCACAGAATTTCCGGCCGATATGCGCGCTCAAGCGCATTCAATTTGCTGCGGCGGTATGGAGCGACGACCCCGTTCCTTTAAAACTCGACCGGTGGCCCTCGCCACGTGTTATCCCGCGGTCGGGCGCGGGCGAGCGCCTCAACGGCGCCGATCCAGCCCTCGCATGCATTGCGCCCCGGGCGGTGTCGCCAGATGTTCAAGAGTCCCTTGCATTTGGCGTAGAAGTGAAAAAACAGAAGCACTTTTCGCCGCTCCGATGGATCCAAGGTGGTGCTGCTGCAAATGAGTTTGTCGTCTGACATGCCGCGATCTGTCAGCGTCACAGCTCCCCATACCTTGACCCGTCGCCACGTGAAAAGCGGCAGCCGCGGTCCGAGCACGACTGCATCCAGGAGATCACCTTCGAGACCGAGGTAACTCGGCACAGACCCGTAGTTGAACGGACATGGCAGGGGCGAGATGAAATCGACATGGCCATTGGACCCACGCTTCAAAAAGCTGCCCCGCGGAACCTCGATCACGACCTCCACCTCGGGTGGTCCGGGTGAGGTTTCGGGGGCATTGAGTGGCGGGCGATTGTCGTTATTCATGCCGCATGCTCATGTTCTCTCGCTTGGCGGCGGAATGAGGCATGCATCGCGGTCCCATTGCTGGCGGTACTTGTCAATCTGATGCAGGATGCGCGGCGCGCAAGGAGTTTGCATCCGCGACTCTGTTCTACGCAACGTCCGCTTACTGCCGGACGGCGTGGCCTCTACGACTACGAAACCCGTGCTCGTTCGGCTCTCGCGCCTACCTGCTAACATGCAGATCTGGCAACGCGCGATGCAGCGGCACCTCCAATCGACGCCTTGATCACTATAACGTAATGTGCTTGCGCATCACGACTCGCGGCGAGAACCGTACCAGCATCGGCCGATGGGCCTGGCGTGTGTGGCCGATCGTCGTGTTAGCCATCGTCGTCACGCTAAGCGGCTGCGCTGCCATTTCGCGTGGCGTGCTCCGCGATTCCCGTGAGCAGTTCAACGAGGCGGCACAGACGACCAACGCGGAACAGCTCCTGCATAATATCGTGCGCCTGCGCTATGGCAGTTCGCCTTACTTCCTCGAGATCAGCACTGTTTCTACCAGCGCCACCATCGCCGGGAGTCTCGCTTTATCCGGCAACACGGCTGCCGCCGGCGTCGGACTGAGCCCGAATTTCGCCGTCAGCCCAAGTCTTAGCTATTCGCAGACGCCGTCATTCGTCTTTCAGCCTTTGACCGGCGAGAAGCTCGGACGCCAGTTATTGCGTCCGGTAGATATGCGCACGCTTGCCCTGCTGCGCACCGCAGGCTGGGATCTTCGCGAAATCCTGCTGGTCCTCGTCGACAGCATCAATGGGATTTCCAACGCGCCGGTGGCCACCCAGTTCGCCCCGGAGACCGTGCCGGAAAACATGGAGTTCCGGCATGTTGTCGGGCTGCTCAACCGATTGGAGAGTCAGGGTCTCATCCAGCTCGGCCTCGATTCTGGAGTCGCACTGCAGGACGCGCGCGGGGACATCGCATTGTCGCTCCAGATTGATCGAGCGGCAGCATCAACTCCTGAGGGTCAAGAGCTGATTCACAAACTGGCGCTCGACCCGGCGAACCTGACCTACCGTCTGGTAGCCGCGGCTTCCGGGGGTGGCGGCAAGAACATCGCCGTCAAGCCGCGCTCTATCCTGGCCTCGATGCGATATCTCAGCAAAGGAATCGATGTTCCCGATGCCGATGTGCGCGGAGGTCTGGTTCCCGCACTCCGTGACGCCGGTTCCGAGTTTGTATGGGCCCCGCTGATGAGCGAGGTTGTACACATCGCGTCCAGTGAAATCTGGCCGGCGAGCGCATACGTTCGCGTGTTCCACAATGGCCATTGGTTCTATATCGACAACGCCGACCTGGTGTCGAAGCAATCATTCGCCCTTCTGGAAACGGCGTTTGCACTTCAGGCCGGTGAAGTCCCTCCCATATCAACCATCCTGACCTTGCCGATCTCGCGATAGGCCAATGGCAGGCTGTTCGCGGCACGGCCGTCATAGCCGACGAATATGACCGCGATTTGACTCGCGCACAGCGCAATAGTCATGGTGCCGCGTCCGTATATTCACGGAATGTGTGGCCGCTTGACACCAGGTTGTCTCCGTCAGGGCGAAT